>Ga0335072_10000188_pt1 | contig 135627 bp, 135 predicted proteins | sample Lox_Sample_21_FD_206725 | JGI IMG/M metagenome (GOLD analysis project Ga0335072, IMG submission 206725) | Soil microbial communities from Loxahatchee National Wildlife Refuge, Florida, United States - Lox_Sample_2.1 | ecosystem: Environmental > Terrestrial > Soil > Wetlands | place: USA...
CCTAACCCTAACCCTAACCCTAACCCTAACCCTAACCCTAACCCTAACCCTAACCCTAACCCTAACCCTAACCCTAACCCTAACCCTAACCCTAACCCTAACCCTAACCCTAACGGTCAATACTTCCCTAACCCCTAACCATAGCGGTTATCCCAGCGGTTATCCCAGCGGTTATCCTAGCGGTTATCCTAACGGTTATTCTACCGGTTCTCCTACCGGTTATCTTAGCGGTTATCCTAACGGTTTTCCTAGCGGTTATCCTAGCGGTTACCCCAGCGGTTATCCTAACGGTTTTCCTAACAGTTTTCCTAGCGGTTCTCCTAACGGTTTTCCTAGCGGTTCTCCTAGCGGTTTCATAGGTCCCATAGCGGTTCCATAGCGGTTCCATACCGGTCCCATAGCGGTTTCATAGCGGCTCCATACCAGTTCCATTCCGGTCCGCTAACCGTTCCATACGTCCCCTAACCGTTCCATACCGCTTCCATAGCCGTTCCGTAGGTTCCCTAACCGTTCCATAGCCGTCCCATAGCCGTTCCATACCGCTTCCCTAACCGTTCCATACCGCTTCCATAGCGGTCCTATAGCCGTTCCATACCGGTCCCATAGCGGTTTCATAGTGGTCCCATAGCGGTTCCATAGCGGTTCCTTAACCGTTTCATAGCTTCCATAACCGTTCCATAGGTTCCCTAGCGGTTCCATACCGCTTCCATACGTCCCATACCGCTTCTATACGTTCCCTAACCGTTCCACACCTTCCATGCCTTCCATACCGCCTCCATGTTGCCTAAAATACCCTCCATTTGCGCATTTTCCATCAATTGACATCGAATCTGTGTCAAAACACCGTGACCTTGTCTCAAATGACCGTCTGGGTTAGCCAGAGTATAACAACAGCCATTTTCCATGCAAATAGCGACTTCTAAGCTTAATGTACGCGAGAATAGTAGCTCAGTCAACTCTAAAGGAATATAGTATTAGGGTTAGGGTTAGGTTGTAGGGTTAGGGTTGTAAGGCTAAAGCTGATGCTAGGGCAATACTTTTGGCCCGCATCTCCGTAATGTGACTTACGGCTCTCAGTGTGTATTCAAACTTCAGGAAATTTGAGTGGTACCGTTTCATGTGGTTCAAAGACATGTTGTGGAGGAATTCGATGCGGTTTTCGAAAGAGTCGCAAGTTTTGTGTCATCCATGGCTTCCGTAGACTCAATTTTCGGCTGTTGTATTAAATTTTCGCTTTGATCCTTTTGAGCGGGATTTACGGCACCCGGCGAGAGCTTATCTTCAGTTTTTGCTAGTGATGTATGGCAATGATAATCAACTTCGTTGACCATATCTAATATTTCTTGAGCTTGATGGAATGTCTCACAATGAGGAGATTCGCGAAGATGCCACTGATACCTGTAAGCTCATCATTGGCGATGTATGAAGAATGACTTACCCTTAATCTGTAATATCCAAAAAATTTCTGATGACACGACCCACAAGCATGATCTTGTGTAGTCCAATGTCTCAGTAGATGACTGTCTAGTGTTGATTTGCGATAGAACCTCCTCGTACAAGTGTCACACTCAAAAGGTTGTTCGATTTGCTTTTGGCCCCTTCTATCATTTGTGTCGACTGACCTGATATCTACTTCGAGTGACCGTATCTTGGCTTCGATTGACCGCATCTTGGCTTCGTGTACCAGCTTTTTTGAGTTGAATGATAGTTTCTCTGCGTCCGATGGCCGATAACGACTGTCGTCCGGATTGAATTTCTTTATGTCTAACGGGTACATTGGCGGATACTGTGTCGAACGCATCGAGTAATGGTCGGTCTACGCTGAAAGGATCAAGTGGCTCATATCCTGAATCTACAGATAAACCTGACCCTTCCAACCACAATCTCCGTGTCTTTTTTATATGAACGGGAGGATGTAGTTTTGGATGTAAAGGCTTGAAAGTTGGGTCACGAGAAATGGCATGCGGTTCTTTGAGTTTCTTCGCTCCTGGCGAAGCTTTAGCTGCCGGTATATGTAGCTAGTTTCAGCCATTTGAGTATTCTCTCTTTGAATTAAACGGCTCTCTGGGCATCAGCAAAAGAGAATTTACAGGAGTTGAAGACGAGGAATCGCATTAATGAAGTGAAGGGTCAATATCGAAGAACTGAGGCTGCGCAGGGGCGGTGAAACTACGCCATCCTATAAGCCCCAAAGGGACAAAATTTGAGTCACCAACCACCTCAAGAAGTGATGCCTTCACGGTTTTTGCAATTACCTGTGCAAATTGAAGCGTAATTTAATTATTATCAGTATTCACATGTTTTAATTGACTAGCTGGATCGAATGATATTAATTTCATTAGATTTTGACTAGAATTGGTGTCTGAAATGGAGTTGATAACCCGCACTTCCATGCATTTGCTGAGACACCGTATATTTGCAGCGATAAGCTCACCACCAGCAGATGAATGTAAATAATATTCAGATTAAAACGTTTGTTTCGCCGAGTTAAGTTGAACGGTGGTGATATCATTGGTAATTTTGTGAATTTGGTATCGTTGATGCCGAATTTATGTGTTGATTTGAGATATCAAAAAGGGAGCCAAGTACAAATTTTTCGCAATACCATCACCACTTCTCATAATAAATTGATAAAATTGATTTCAATCAACTCAGCGCATTGCATTTAGTTGAATAATGGTACTTTTATCAATATTTTTGAGGATTTAGTATCATTATGGGGGAATTTATGGGTTAATTTGATGAGTCGAGAAAAGTGCCGTAGGAAGCAATTATCAACACCATTTCCGATACCAATTCTGGTCAAAATCTAATGAAACTAGTATCAATCGATTTGACTAATCAAGGAAAACATTTTACTGTTAATAAAAATTAGATTGAGTCGCTATTTGCACATATCATGAGGCATCACTTCTCTAGCTCTGGTGGCCAGCGAATTTTGTCCCTTTGGGACTTATAGATTGCCGTACGAAACACAAAACACAATTTCGTTCCGCGCATTTGCGCAAAACTTGAGGCTAAGCTAATGACTGAAACCAATCATCATCGAGAAAATTTGCTATGACCATTCGGAAGATAGACACCGGAACCGCTTCTTGTGAGTGAGGCGAATGATAACTTAACATAAGTTGAGCCAATGCCGAAGAACGAGTTGTTATAGGCTAAGATTGGAAGAAGCTTGTACGACATCTCTTTGGTGTTCTGCGCACTTTCGCGTACCAATCCTTGCGATTATGGTGTTCTCGGCGAGTAAACGCTGTTGCGTTGAAGCTCATTATCCTATGCTTCATTCGGAATTTAGACAGTTTCGATAATTAGAGTATAAAAGGCAGTCCAAACTCCAAAGATGTCTTTCGATCTTCATCAAGGCACATTTTACGATACGATCAACAATGACACTCTCGAGAAGCATGGCTGAAGGAGTCGTTGAAACGTAAGTAGTGTGCACGGATTAATGAGCTTCACTGACTTTATTGAGTAGAAACAGCAATGGTGGCAGCTTGAAAGGACCTCAAGATGCGTCTATGCTACTTCGATATCTTCACCAGCCGCCGACAAGTACTGAGCGAATACATCTTGGTTTCAATCATGCACATCACGCACAACGGGAGGCACAGCTCTCAGAAGAGACTTCAAGGCTCATGGACAGAATTTCTCAGAAATCGGGACAAAATTTCAATAACCCAAGGTAAATATCCTTTGGGAATGGCCTGGTGTTTGAGTTGTGGCGCCTGGGAAGACATACGGATCACTATCAAATGATTTCAGATCAAGGAAACACGGGATGGTAATGGTTCGGAATTGCGGTGTGAAAATGAGATTACCTTACATAGTGAAAGTGATTAATCAGGAAGGCTCTTTGGAGATATAATCGATGCTAGACCAAATGCGGGTTTGCCACAGAACGACCCTGTTAGGAAGGTATCTGTTACCCTACCCACTACGGGGCAAAAGGACAAGATAATCGAATCTAGTTCGACTCTCGCAGGTACCGATACATATATCTCCTGACAAACCCGCATTTGGGAATTGTTGGTCATTCTTACATCTAGTCTTCGTTCGCATTGGCGCTCCACTCCTTCTTCATCGTTCTTAGCCATGAGACTAAAAGGCGAGATAGCACACCTACAACTGAAAATCTAGCGCCTCGAAAACGAAGTGAACTGGTACAGATCGCTTCATAACACTTGCTGTGCTTCAAAAGACGTGTGAAGATAGCTTGCCACGGTTTGCTTTGTGCCTTGACGCCTTTCTTCCTAATAATATATGGAGAAACTCGACGAATTTGCCATGATCAAGATATTTGCCATGTGTATCTTGTCCTCCAAAACCCACGAAGGCGAGAGTGCTTTCTCCTTCTTCTATAGTTCTCGGCAGAAGTCTCTTCATGAGGCTATCGTACATTTTATACGTCCAGCCCGTATTATCGCACAAGATAGTTGTCTTTACAAAGCCAGAATTGGGAATAGAGACAATGATTGATATGGAATGCGTATTTGAGAGAGAGTTGTAGTATGATTGTGAAATCTAAGGTACAGAGTGGGACTAAAAACTACTTCCTGACTAAGCTTCCCGATCATAACTACGGAGGTAGTTATCCGCAACGGTTATGTTCCATTTATTGGTCGATATGTCCTTCCATGCTGCTAGTTCGCGGATGAGTAAGAATTTAATTGATTTAGAAACGTCATATCTTCATATATGTTGACAAAACAGTTGCTATTTGAAAGTTTAATGTACAAACCAATTACTCATACGAGCCATCTTTTCATTTACCAACTCTTTGAAGCTGTCTTCCACAGTTCTATTCAGGAAACCAAGTCAGATAATGAATAAAGCTACCTATGGAGGCAGAAGTAGTCACCTTTATGTATTCAACGAATGTATTTCTCCGCTTGAATGGCAATACAATACTCATAAGACGAGGTTAACTGTAATCGTCATGTTGTTTTGTCCAGTCATATCAAAATCGTACAGAACTACAGATACCATTCGGGATTTGTAATCACGATTTCTGCCTTTTCAACTCCCTGTTTGATCTCTACAGAACTTTCTGTTTAGATACACGATGTAAGAACCAGTTGCCAAACTTCAAGCTTTCTTGCCGTTTCTCTGACTTGATAACCGATTTGACGGCAACTTCACCATTGGAAACAGAATATACAGCAAGAATGGCCTTCAATATCTAGCCTGAAGAAGCGTCTTCCTGCTTCAAAAGCCATACCGACTTTTGAACCGGCGATAATGAGTGTTTACATAGTGAATTCTGGATGTCCGTGATGAGTCTACCTGTGTGTTGAGATACCAAACACTATACGATAGAATACAACAACTTGAGTCGGTATCGCCGTTTAGAAAGATCCTAGATCCTTATGATTGAATATAAGAATATAGTTAGATTAGGTATGTTCAAGCTACACGAAGCTCGCCGGTACCAATTCATGTAGCGGATGGGCCTCATATACCGTATATGTCGTTGATTATGACTCTCCGGTAGTATGATTGAGTTCTATGGTTTAAATTAATCCTTTTCATGAATTCGAAAGCTATAAAATCCGTGGTTGCGTTAATAAGTCTGCCTTAAATAGCCAGCAGGACAACAAACTCGAACTTTGGAAGTCAAATTCATGCCAAAAATCATACAGAGAGACGTTTAGATTATATATCAGACAACAAAACAGTGAATTTAATTGAAATTCACCAATCAAAGCCTTTCTAAAGGCTTCATAATATGCGAAAGCCATCATTCACGTTGAATATCATCCCGAGGGTCTACATCAAACCCAAACTTTCGTCAATATGTCTTTGTTTCTCAAAGTTTTTCGACCTACTTGACGAGCCAATTATGTTCCGAACTCTAAATCCCGTAGTACAAATTTTGAATAGTCTAGTAAGTAGTCTGCAGATGGTCCATGTAATGACATATCCTGGTGGAGATCTTCGGGTTTTGAATCTATCCGACTATTCTCTTGGCGTGTAAGCAGTTTGCAGGTTATAAATTGCATACGCAACATGAAGATAGACATTGGTTCGACGTCTCGCCGCATCGAAAATACCTGTAACAAATGGAAAGACCAGTACATCTGACTTTAGCTCCTATGCGTCAGCTTACGGATGTATGCTGAATCCCAATCACTGTTTGCTTTCTAAGCTAACAGATTTTCGAGGCAAGGAATTCAAATGATGATTGGACTGGTTTGAAAGACGCTACTGAAAGGCGGAAGATACAAAATAGATTGAATGTTAGAGCTCACAGTAAGTTCTTTCGTTGATTTTCTCTTCAATGAATCTTATTTCCTTCAGGACGAAGGAAAGCACATCTACTTGGAACTCAAAGTTTGAAGATACACGATACTCTGTCCACAAATCGACTTCAGATACCAACGAAGAATGAAACTTGTTCTGAGATTAAGTTCACCGATCATATGCAAGAGAGTTTAAGGTCAACTATCGATTGTTCTTCTCCAATTCATCGTTTAGGAGTTATTAATATTCTGGAAATCGTATTTCCATTACCAATAGATCAACAACTTATAACATTGGTACGATATAATGTTATACGAGCTATAGCAACCAACAGAAGCATTCTATCTCTTCATCAAGTTACAACCCGGTATTGTAACAAAGATGGTGGAAATATACAATTGTTTCCAGTGCCTACAACGCTCCCAGAGTCATTAAGACCAACAGAATTACAACATAGTACGCCTCATGAACCTTGGATAGATTTACTTCCATCTCCACGAATGCGAGATAACGTCATAAGGTTATACGACACTTTTGATGAGTTTGATCTCTTTCGGGATGTTGTAGGCTGTGTTTTCGGAGGTTTTGGTGATTCTAACATCGAGAATAACGGCATGCTAGTCTGGGCAGATCCATGGCATGCTAGTGGTTGGGAGCTGACTGAAGGTTTTGTACACAAATGGAAGATTTTGATTGAAGGTTGCTACGACATGCTTGAAGCTACTAATTCATGGCGGTCAATACGGAAAGAGGAGCTTCTTTTCGTAGAATTGTGAGGTAAATTAATCTATGGTAATCAGTCTAACGACCTCTTGACAAAGTTTTGCTCTCGGACGAGCCGATTCAATGAACTTTGGAACTTTCGGATGTATCGAAAAACGTGAGTAAATACGATCATCACGGAAAATGTATAGCAACGATGATATTTCGCGCAATCGAATCCACAATTGTATCTGGATCCATCTGCAAAGAAATAGGAGTCAATTTGATGTTTGTGAACTTGAATATCAACTTAGAATGCTTAATGGATTATCAAAGTCACTCTAAACTTTCCATCATTGCGTCGATTACCGTTACTGAGATCCTGCTACTTCGAATTTTATCTAGTGACCACATACTGTGCTTTCTTTGGACTAAAGTTCCATGCTAGTTCGAATTAGAATTGGAGTAGAATGTTGTAACTATTTGGTACTACATAAACGGCTTGTCTTTTGACCGAGAATGCATCGGATACTCCGGATTTTACCATTTAAGGATTCTCACGCGAGTACTTTGAGGGATAGCTTATTTTATCGGACCTAATTTTGCTAACGAACGATATCTCCGCTCCATTCAAATATTGCGGAGCTAGGATTTTAGGTCTGTATTCAGCCGATCTTTTAGCATTCTTTCCTTCGCTTCAAACTAATGGTCTTGTAGCGTTGCATGGATGTTGCTCCTTTTTTGAATCGGTACGGAGTATTGAGTAAGACCGCTCTGAAACGTCTGAGCTTGTATCTATGCATGTTGCTTACATTGCTAAGATAAATCTAGAAATGAAAGTCAATATCGGGCCTAAAAATAACACGCCATATTGGATTTAATGGTCTGCTATGTATACTACTTAAACTCGTCACATTGTTCTCTCCTATCCACATAATTCATCGTCCAATTTCAAAAGTTTCCGAGTATTAAAAGATCATTTAACTCAAGATGTCGTCTCCACGAGTCTCAGCCGTTCAAAAATTCATCGATGCATTTGGAAAACTAGATAAAGAAACAATCATCTCCAATATCACTCCGAACTTTACATATACGTTCGCACCGAGTACTGTATCGATTTCACCACTATTGAATCCAGAAGCATTCTCTCGACATCTCGACAACATACAAGCCCTTCTGAAAGCATATCCGATCACTGTCAAAACTATAATCGATTGTGGAGATGTTGAAAACAAAGTAGTCTTATGGGCTACCGGTGATGCTCAGTTCAAAGATGAACTTATGGATGATGGACTCTCAAAAGAGGAATGGCAGTACAAAGGGGAATATATCGTTGTTTTTACTATTGCTGAAAGTGGAAAGCTTGAGGAGATCTTCGAATTTATGGATAGCAAAGCAGCCGAAAAGTTTCGGCCATTAATGCAGAGAGCCGGAATGAACCTGCAGAAGTTGACGAAGTAGAAGTAGTTGACATGAAAAATAGACTCAGAATGGAAGATTCAAGGCTCTAAGTACATAGATGTGGACGGCAAAACTTCAAATTCTATGTATTGTCAATTTAATCCATGATATTCATCCAAATCGATACGTTCTGGGTGATTGATCTTCTCAACAACCTTTGAATTACTTCGCTGAGCTATTTTTGTAATCACATCCTTCATGCCAATCATTTCTATCACAAGCATCGTCAAGTTTCAAAGGAGTCAGGACCTTGTATCGTAAAACAAGGCTATTACTGCACTGCATGCTTGGGGGCTTTTTCTCACTATTTAACAGATCCTCCTTCTTCGAAACATGAAACACCATCATTTCTTGCAATTTTCATCTTCATTTCAGGACAGAATTACTACAAAATGTTCTCCAAGTCGTCTTTAGTTTTCATCCTGGCATGTACTACCATGACTATGGCTGCAATCAATCCTTTAACGGTTACATCCGTGTCTCCTGAAGAAGTTAGCAAAAATATAGTTCCACATACATTAGATCGCTAATATATTTGATAGAGTAGTCATCCGCTCTTATATCTGCATTATCGACTTTTGCAACCTCTATCGCTAATGATCCGGTGTATATCTCCATTGCCGAAGAAATTCAAGACAATTCTATTGAATAATCAGTCTTCACACAGGTTTTGGCTTCAGCTTCTGCTATTCCATCTAAAAGCAAAGACCACACCGAGTGTACAGCTCATCTGACCACGCAAATCTATCAGCGTGGCTTGTCAAGACCAGTAGATTTAAATTAGTAGCACCCACTAATATTTACTGGATACCCACTAATTTTAGGTGATAACTCACTAATTTTACGCAGCTACCCACTAAACTTTGAATGTATTCGAAATATATTAAGGCGTCTTCACTTCGAGGGAAACCCACCTGAAATACGTGGAAACCCAACTCAAATACGTGAAAAAATCACTTGAAATTAGTGGGAAACCACTTGAAATTCGTGGCAAACCACCTAACCAGCTGAAATTAATGGATAATCACCTGGAATTAATGGATAATACACCTGGAATTCGTGAATACTCACCTGAAATTCGCGAATAATCGCCTGGAATTAGTGAATAACCACCTGAAATACGCGGAAACTCACCTAAAATTCGTGGAATATCGCCTAAAATTCGTTGAAAGTAATAATGGTGAAGAACCACTTGAGATTCGTGGAAAATGACTTAAAATTCGCGGATAACCACTTGAAATTAGTGGAGAACCACCTAGAATTAGTGGAGTATACAGCAAATATTAGTAGGGGTCGCTAAACTTAGGCTCCTCCTTGTTCTCGCCTAATTAGGAAGTGGTAGATTTACGTATGAGTGATAGATTTAAATAAATCGCTGGGTCAGCTGAGGTGTATGGTCACAAAGACCTGTTAGCGATTTATTCTGTAATCGGTGAACTACCTAGTCTAGCAGCAAGTTACTTCAGTAGCCTTGTATCCGAAGAAGTTGCCATCTTATCAAGTGTCGTTAATAGTGGTCAGATTGCTGCGGCTACTACAAGTATGAATTAGAAGGACTGTTCTTATACGACGTAGACTAACAGTTTGTTTCCAGCTGATTCTACTACGGGTACGACCAATGCCGCTCCCACAGGTCGTTCAATCAGAGCAGCTGGTATCGCCGCCAGTATATTTATAGGCGCTATTGCAGTTTTGTGAAAAGAGAGAGAGAGAAAAAGTCAAAGCTGGTATCAATATCAAACTGCACATTCGTCCAAGTTGGTGATATCACAAGGTCGATATTCAGACTAATTGAAAGAAGCAACGAACTCCAATCTTAACGGCGCAGCTGAATTATGTTTCATGGCGTATTTCAAGGTTCTAGGGCTTTTTCCGTTGAGAATCTGCTCTTTATAACTCGCATCACTTATGGTTCAACTGTAGTTTAGTCTGAATATAAAGAAAGTGACTATTCATTTCTCTCGTCTTCATGTGGAAGCTGATGAAAGGATTATGGTATGCCAATCAATGTTGATATGGCAATGTCGTTGATATAGATCTCATTTGAATTAATACGATTGATTGATCTGTTCACTTTGGGTCATGATAATACTTTCTCGGCCATAAAGTAAGATGGCTAAAGTATCCTGTACCTAACATACCCAATAGGATCCTACCTGATCACTGAGATGTTCATCCAGTGATCATTGCCACGTACTTTGCACTAAGCCACTATGTGCCGGATCCTCTCCATGGTATCTAAGATCTAAAATATTGCTTAGCAGTGTCTCACATTTCGAACTCACTCTAGAGAACATACCGTATTGACTTTGCAATCCCTGTGAATCGTTCACTACCGCCCATACACCTCCGTCTTGTTTCTCAAATATCTTTCTCAATGCATCCGTTTGAACATCTGATAAAACTTCATCCCATACAACCTCGTAGAGAATTACAAAAAGCTCATCGAAATTACTGATATTATCCTCAACCAAAACCTTCTTAAGCAATTGAAGAAACCATAATCGATGGTCCAGATTGCAAACAGACGTACATGCTACCGATAAAATCCAAATGAATAATCTCGATGGAATTTGTGCCATCAATGGAAAGTAAGATAAGAGATTGTAGAGTTTGGAGGCATAGAAAGGCTCTCTCGTAAATGTATCTCCACCAAGTTTAGCCCGAAAACGGTTGAAATAAAGAATGGCAGCTAATCTAAAAGCCTCCAGTGTTACAGTAGTTGAATCTTCGATATCAATCTCTACTCTTGTAACTAGGAGGCGGTAGAGTATTGGACCCAGCTTGTGAACACGAAACAATGCACTACTCCACCGTGGATCTCTAGACTCTCGATTTAACGCAAGTCGAGTTATATTCTGAAGTTGCTTTAGATCTGAACAAAGTCCTATAATCTTCTCTGATGTTGAAGTTTCGTTGGAAGGTTCGAAAACACTTTGTTGAGGAAAATCAGGTCGAGGAAAGGGAGGTAGTATGTCCAACAGATACGCTATGCTCATACCTATACTACAAGATCATTAGTTACTGAAATAGCTAGTTATTTTAGGAGGACAATACCAAGACATCATATATCTAAACGCACAATCTAATTCTGTTGTATGAAGACCTCCTCTCTCATCAATCAATCTCTTCAAGCCATCCGTATGCAACTTTATACGGTTATAATCTTGTAGAACGCTCTAACAGGTTAAGTAGTTGATTCAATGTGGGATGATTGACCACTTACCGAAGTAATGATAAACATGAGGACTGTGCATAAGGTGTCAAGTTTCGTGAATTCTCCTGGGTTATTGATTTGATTTTGTAGGTGTTTTGTTGCTACCAACGAATATTTTAGATACTCAGTCCTTTCACCAGTACAACGTAAATGGGATATATGCCATGATGACAAGGCGAGTAGTTGACAAAACCCTTTGTTTCCTCGAACTCTATTCAAGAAACCAAAATCTCTCATCAATTGAAATATATAGTTAGTGTTACCGTAGACTATTCACCAATTTAGAACTTCTCCTAGGCTATTAAAAGTATTTGTACTAACGGTGATCGGTCAACTCGCGTTCGCGATAACCCATTTCTATCGGATACTGAAAAAATGGGTCAAATCTGCTGGTATCAAGGACGGTCACCAATGATGGAGACACTCTTTCTTCATCGACTTCGTTTTGTTTCATTTCTGATTCTTCTTTTTCATGTTTCCGAAGTGGAAGTGCAAAGACATGTTCATATGTATTCGTTCGTCGTCTAGGAACGACTACTCGTCTTTCAGAATTTCGTACGGCTTGACTTCGAACAAGCTGCCTATTTCGCGCACTTTTTGCCATTTGAAGGTCATTAAAAGTGATGAACTCCAGTTTTTTCCATGATTGCTTTAGCTGACTGCCTCCAGAGATAGACATCTGAGTAGGAGATTCGCCCATCTTTTGGTCTTCTCGAAAACGAAAGATAATTGGTAGTATCAAAGGATATGACTTTTCTGCAAAGCCATATCCGACAAGAAACTGTTGAATGAAGCCAAGGCAAAGTGCAAAGCCAACGATCCATAATCCAACTAAAGGGTAGCTGGTGAAGTACTACCAAGAATATGTATGACTTGGCAGGTAGTAACTATGGATTACGAAGGAGAAAATTGCGAAAAGCTTCATCCTCGGCGGGGTATCAAGCTGTCGTTTTTTGTGTTGGCTGCATGAACCCTAGATCGGCATGGATAAAGTGAGCTAACATGACCAGTGGACGGTAATCACATTGGAAAAAGCCTCAGATGCCCTGAGTATGGCGTATTTTGTGGCTTCAAGGAGCACAAAAGCAAAATTTTCGAGATATGATCGTTCTCACACTAATCAAAAAGATGTTCTTCGTTGGAAAGCTATCAAAATACTAACATACGAAACAACAGAGACACAGGATTATAAAGCATAAAGTGAGTAACGCTCAGTCAGCTGTAGCTTGTACTAGGAGTTTAAGGAGTCTCCCTACGAAGTATGGGATTGGTTATAATACGATCATACGAGCCAAAAAGACTATCCTATCGCCGAGCTCATTTCCTTGCGCCACAAAGTGCATTACTTGGCGGCGGAAGTTCCATAGCAGCCTTGAGATAGTACCAGTATTCTATTGTTTCCCACGTTTAGCTTATAACAATTGCGTCAACTTAAGAGGTAGATGAAGTGGGTAGAAGCCTGGCGGAAATACTATTGGAATGAATAAAGGCATCATCATCACGAACTGTCGTAATGAATTAACGTAGGACCTATTCGCTAACTTGTATTGGACTACGGCCCTTAAAATGATAGATGTTTTCTTTTACATACTTTGATCGTGATGAACAAAAGAAAACATAGGCCACTGCTAAGTCTCCGTCGTAGAGTTTCAATAATAGCTCATTCAAATCCGGTCTACCACGAACTCTACCTATTTTGGCTACACCAGCAGCCAAATCGAGCTGATGGATAAAATAAATAAAGAAAACTGTGAAGATCTATGTAAAAGAAATTGATATCTCCCTGCTCTTGTGGTTGCTTCATCGTTCCATTGGCAATAAGTTTCGTTTACTCGGTGCATCAACCTCAAACGTTATTGAGACATTACTGATAATGGGAATTTGTATATTATAGGGTTCCACAATGGGTTGTAGGAGTAGGAACCAAGCACCTATGAATACACAATTTCTCAGTCGAATGAGTTTCGCTACTACCGACTTTATAATACACACTGAAATTCCAATCCATGGAGAAATCCAAGTGAAGGAGCAGCGAAAACTCTCCAGCAGCGGTTGAATTTAACACTTAAGTACTAGAGAATAGCTCTCAATTAGTTTTTTTAGTGTTCTATACTTTGTCATGGCAGTGATTATTACGAATTTCTCACATATCCTTTTCAACGACTATATATTCATCGTATGGAGAGCTATAGAGAAAGTAAACAACTATGACAATGGCAGATCGATGCTTATCTTTGAAATTTTCAAACTTCATCAAGTTTCTAAAGCTTAAATTTGAATCAATATAACTTTCAATCAAGAATCGATATGCTAGATGTCTAAATCGTATGAAAATTTGTATGAAGCTCTGAAACTACTTCTGGATACAACGAACGAACAAATGATCTACACACACCCCCACACTTTCCGATTGGTCGTTGCAAGTACCGACACTATGATGCATTCAATCATTTCAAGCTACAGAACACGTAGAACGAGGATTCAATATGTGCAAGTATCGACTTCTCCGATCAATAACTATGTCACCAAGTTTGGCTGAACATTTTGTAAAGAATGTTTGTTACATTATGCGAGGATGAAAGTTTGAACGTCCATGGAGTCAGTAGCTATGAAACAGTGGCTTTGGAATTCCGATTCCCGAGAAGCCGAATACGAAGTGATAATAGACGGTATGATTCGATGAATACTTTTAGCAGATCCACTTTTCTGCATCATTCCGAGACAACAAATTCGGACATCTGGTCTAACGGTTCTCTGTCTCGGAACGGAGTTGACATGTAGTCTACGGACTCGTCAAGTCAAGTAACACCTAAGCTTTCTAGTAATTACGGAAAGCAGAATGAGTCAATCATCTACAATCCCAATGAAGACTAGTGAAGAAATTCATCATGGGCTCAAGATCATCGTAGTAGGAGCAGGTATTGGAGGATTGTCCGCGGCAATAATGTTGAAGATGCAAGGACATTCCGTCACTGTATGACAACTTCAAGAAGTATTCTACTTAAGCTAACTAACTATGACATAGATTTATGAATCAAGCAAGTTCGCTACTGAACTTGGAGCTGCCATTCATATTCCTCCAAATGCATGCGGGATTCTGAATCGTATGGGTATTGAGCCATTGGAAATAGGTGCAAACGAATGCAAAGCTGTAAAGTAATTCGCCTACTAGATTTTTCTACCCTAACACAGTTACAGATCCATAATTATAAGTCGAACGGTCATTTGATAGCTTACATTGATACGACTCAAACTTCTTTCCTTTGGAAACATGTAAGCTAGACTTATAATTCCATAGTATTGAATTGACTTCGATTAGAAATGGACTTTGGGACATCGTATTCTACTTCACAATGCCCTCAAAGACAAGGCAAAAGCAATTGGAGTGAATCTAGTACTTGCATCACCAGTGACTGACGTCGAACCTGAATCAGGAACTGTCATATTTCAAGATGAAAAGAAAGATCAAGCTGACGTAGTCATTGGAGCAGATGGTGTTCATTCAATTTGTAGAAAGCGAGTACCTGGTGGAGAAGACAAAGAACCCATCAGCAGTGGTAAAAGTGCTTTTCGATTCCTTATTCCTCGTCAAGCCATCCTAGATGATCCACAAACACGGTCATATGTGGAACAAGACGGTTTGTTGTTCATGGCATTCCATACTGATCGTCGAATGGTCATGTATGCCACCCGTGACAATACTCAGATGAACTTTGTTTGTATTCATCCAGAGGAAGAAACATCACAAGTATCAGGTGAAGATTGGAATAACAAAGCTACGAAAGACTTACTGTTGAAAGTAATGGAAGTTTTTCATCCAGACTTCAAAGCGATTCTTGGAAAAGTTGACGAAAGTTCTTTGAAGATATGGAACCTTCTAGACATGGTAAGTTCCTTTATGCCACCAAAATGTACCGCTAACTTTTACATAGGAAGCATTACCTTCTTGGACAACTGGACGTTTGGCTTTGTTAGGTGATGCCGCACATCCATTTCTTCCACATCAAGATCAAGGTGGAGCTGTCGCTATCGAAGATGCAGCTGCTATTGGCGTTGTACTTGAATACAACGGCACTCCAGATCAAGTTCAAGAGCGTCTTAAACTGTATCAAGACATCCGGAAATCTCGAGCAGATACAATTCAAAAACATACTCGACTTGTAGGTGAAGATTTGGTTCCAGGTCAATCACCAAAGCTGGACCAACGTGTAGCCACAACATTCAACTTTGGTCATGATGAATACGATAATTCAACTCAGAAACTTCGTGAGTGGAAATGGACTAAACAACCCGCATCATACTGGACAATGCCGATTGCATTCGGTCCCATGCCAGGTCCTAGACAGTCATTCGAAGGAAAACCAAGAGACCTTTCCGAGTCGACCACCATCACTTCTTCAATCACGTTCAAGACATCTAGAACAATGTTACAAAATTTTTTCCCTCCTGGATCGAAGCAATTCAGCTTTACATCACCTGGTACCGTGGCTTTCGCTAGCATTTCTCAAGTCACTTTGGATGGTCTGGAATGGTTGGGTGGAAAGGGATATGATTTCATCCGTATTCAAATCCACGGTGTCACATACATTGGAAAAGATGGCAAGACGATTCAGGGAACATATGTGCCAGTCTTGTGGGAGAATTTGACGGATTCTATCTTATCTGGACGAGAAGAACTTGGTATGCCGAAGCTGTATAGCGAAATAGTCGAGACAAGACACAAAACTACACAGATTGTCCAAACATCATGGCGTGGAGCAAAATGGGGATACTTTGAATGGATTGATCTAGAAGAAGTCGACAAAGATGTATCATCACACTCAAAACTCGGTTTTGAACTTGGTGAAGGTATTTTGATGCAGAGATACATTCCATCAGTTGGAAGAGACAAACGAGGAATTTCAGAGACGGAGTACACGGTGTTCGAACAGTTCCCAAGCTCTTTGAATTCCAAAATAACGCGAATCCTCAAATCGAAGAAAGGATACGTTTCGATAGAGCCTCAAAACTGGACGACTTTACCCACTCAACACCATATTATAGCTAGATTGGCAGATATCCCAATTTTTGAGGTTGTTGATGCTAGAATCGTCGAAGCCGTCGGTATATCTGACTCTGGACAAATTATAAGAGTGTGATTGTAATGAATTGGCAATGATTAGATATAACAGGTAATTGGAATTCCGAAATAGCTACAGTTCAATCGTCTATTTGATAGAGAGAAGTATTATCCTTGACTCAGGAAATTAAATCTCTCATTATCCTAGACTTAAACTCGAGAATGCTTCATAACATTGGACACTTTTCCAAGTGAATGAATGAGTTTGCTAAGATTGCAAACTATCGGAGGAGCAATTCTCTCATCACCGTTCTTACTAACAAGTAGTCCAACAATACTAGTCATAATTCCCATAGGATCGGTAAGAGTTGTGATTGAACCATCTTCCATTCCATTTTCAGCATACTTTCGAATGCAAGGTCTACCTTTACCGAGCATCAAGAATCTCTGTAAAAGGTTGGGAGCTTCATCACCATCGAGTCTTATAAGAAGAGTTTCAGAATCCGTTGTTGACCTTACCGAATGAAAAATTGAAGGTTGCTCAGTGAGAACTGCATAAGCCCACATGATCAAGCTTGCATGATAGACTCCTACCGCAGCAAACTCACGTAAAGCACCATATGGATGTTGAGAAGCAGCCTTCAGTACTTGACCAGCATGGAAAAGTGCTTGACGTGATTCTGGTGAACCTGCCCATGAACGTAAGATCGTCAACGATTTTCTAGCTTCTTCTTGGCCTTCTTTTCCGGCGAATAGTTGAATGTCTTCGAGTGATACATGTAAATGCATCTGACAAAGCTCCAGTATTAATTTGGCTCGATAACCAATTCCACCTTCCAGATCAGAGCAACTCAACTCCAACTGTCTACACAGCATTATAATCTCTTGACCGTATGCGCTCACTGTTAGAGCATTGCAGTCTGCAACTGATACCAACAGCATGGCTTTCATCTGTCGCCATTGCCACACACGTGACCAAATGGTTGCTACTATCAGCGTAAGACTCATTTGAACGTCAACGAGTCCTTGTTGCTTGCTTAGAATACCCATATCAATCAGACAGGCCCGAATTGATGGAAGACCTTGATCAACATTCTTCAATCTAGCCTGACAAAGCTGATTCCATTCGTCTGCAGATTCTGCTTGCCAAAATTCGGTGGCATAAGGCAACTCAAGATAGATTTCCGTAGATGTAATCAACGGAGGATTGAGAAGCGACATCGACGTGTACGTATCTTCGAGAAAAGCTTGATAAGAAAGTCGTTTAAATGATTCGGCGTGGATCCATTGTTTCCAACGAGCGTCATTCGAAACCATCTCTTCACTGAACTCTGGCATGGAACCAGATTTCCTTCGAAATTGACCACCTCTTCGAAGCATAGTAATGAAACACTGTGCAAAACTTTCAGCAATTTCAATCTTCCGTCGACTTCCACTCCATAAGCCGACAATCAATAGTAATGCGTAGGCTTGCAGAATACGTAGATCACGAGTGTTTCGATTATCTTCTTCGAATTTTTGAGGTACCATGGAACGAGCCGTCTCTTGCAAAGCAAAGCCAAGTCTTCGTATTTCTGATTGTTTGGAATACGCTGCTCCATAGCAGAGCATTGACAGCAAAAGTTCTTCACCTTCTTCATTCATGTTCATGCTGGCCAAATGAATCCACGGTATGGTATGACGTGAGTGGTAAGCCATAAACGTATCCAAGATGGAAGACAGAAAATCAGATGACGGAAAGCAGGTCGCAATGTGACGCTGGAGGTCACGTCCGCATTGGAATAATACCAATGTCAAGATTCTATCTCGACTCGATTGTGATAAATTGCAGTGAAAAGGAGCATCAGGCGTATGAGCTTCTACAATGGATTGACCATTTGGTACATTATAGAAGATTTGATTTGCTCTGAGATGATCTTCTTTGGCCGGTGTCCATAACCACATTGAATCGCGAAAGGCCTGTTGACCAATATCAACGGCCTTTCGTACAGTTGGTGTCATCGTTCCACTTGTAATTCGAGTCCGTGGAGCTTTGATCTCAGCGGCTTGAGTAGGTTGAGCAACCGGTAATTGATCACAGTCGGTTGGCACTGAGCCAAAGTTGAGGTAGTCATCAATCGAAAAGTCAAGAACGTCAGGGAGCATTCCAGTGCTACTACCATTCGATATATCGTGTGATGAAGTCGAATCCATGATATCTCGAAGGAAGCTTCCCATTACAACATCAGCATATTTGTCAAAGTTATTGACATCAAGATATGGCAAATCATAGCCGACATTCGGACCTGTAAACCATCAACGATTGAAGGCAATATTTCAAAGGTATCCATACCTGTATCATACGGACCCAACATCATAGTTGATTGATCTTCAATTGGTCCAGTGGGTGTGGTTGACATTGGACCTATGTTTTGTAAAGGCAGAGTATCTTGATTTGTACTCGGAAGCACTGTATACTCTTGACCATGATGTATAGCAAGTGAAGCGCCAGGAGGAGTAACTTTATCAAGAGATTCCTTTCGCTGTGTTATTACTTGAAACTCGTCATTGATATTGCTCGAATGACGAAGTTTCGCAGCTTGACAAGTAATGCCTTTGAAGACACATCGCTCGCATGGTCTAACATCATTACATCGCAGCTTTGCTTCAACGCAGGAAAGACATGCTCTAGCCGTCCGTTGTCTATTCAACGTTCTCTTACGCACTTCACCATCTACATGATTGTTTCTGTGGCGTCGAAGGAGGTCGCTATCATTACTTCAGTAACAATTCACAGTAAAGGTCAATCAGACTTACGCGCGGGTAAATCCTTTACCACATTTATCACATGAAAAAGGCCTTTCGCTCGTATCTGGGTTCAAAATTCATTGTCGATCAAACCCAACATTACATGGTCTAGACTTACGATTGCGATAATGCCGACCAAGATGATCCAATCGCTGTTTTTGACGTTAACACTCAATTGAAAACAACTGAGAGTCAAAATAACTACCGTATAAGTTCTTTTGCAAACTCTACACACAAATGGACCCGCTTCACTGCCTGTCATAATGCTAATCTGGCTATCAGCAGACGTACTTAGGGCAGAACTCATCATGAGATCCGGCTGGTCCAAAAAAAAGTATGGAATGGCTCGGAAAGGTGGCATGGAAGAGTAGAGGGGGATGACTCGGATATGTGGACAATAAATGCGAATGGCTAGAATGTCCGAAACGGTGTTTCTATGGTTTCTTGACCCTTGGGGAAATTGTGGGGATAATTGGCGTCAACCCGGCAGTTCGTTTAGGTTTCTCGTTCCTTCATCTGCCACTCGTATGCCGTTACCAACTTTGTGGACCCATCTGGATGTCGGGACCACATTCCGATAAGCTATTCTTTTGCCCTGGAACCTAGCTTTTGCAGACGAACCACATGAATGGCGCGCGGTTGCCGGCTGTTTTCATAAAAGTGAATGTCCTTTCCCCAATTTCGACGGTTATCTCCATTCACACTTCGTTTCTTCAATGGCTACCGCTCAGAAAGACAAGGTGGCCACCACCTACCAGGAAAAAGAAGGAGGCGTCTCTGAGAGAGGATTCGCTCAAGGTGAAGACCTTGAAAGAGTTCCGACAGTGTTCGACGACAACTATGATGGACTTCACTTCTGGACTGTCATGGTGTACTTTGTATGTTTGCGAATAGACGTGTGAATTGCATAACTAACTCGAAAAGGCACTTTGTTTGATCTATTTCATAGAACTCTTCAATGTCACATCTTCCGGTGCTGTAAGTATTTTGCTGAACTACAAAAGTATCATCATAACTGACCGCGTCTTAAGTTTTCACGCAACATTGCCGAAAGCATTGGAGGAACTGACAAAACGGTATGGTTGACTCAAGCCATTGTTATCACCACAGCCGTTTTGGGACCTCCAGTCAGTCAAGCCACGGATTTTTGGGGTCGCAAAATCTTCCTCGTTTCATCCACAATATTCAGTTTCGTTGGAGCAATCATTCTTTCTCGATCAAACTCATTCGACCAAGTTATAGCCGGCCAAGTCATTTCCAGCGTTTCATATATCGCTCAACCAATTCTGACGGCCGTCGCTTCCGAAATTCTTCCCAGGAAATACAGACAGATGGCTCAAGGTGGACTTAATGCCGCTGGTGGCATTGGTGGCATTGTTGGCTTACTTGGTGGTATCTCTCTTACCAATAATTCACCATTCGGTTGGCGCAAGATATGGTACATTGTCACGGCACTCAATGGATTCTCTGGTATTGTCATTTTCGCGCTCTATAAGCCTCGAAAACTACCGTTGCAGAGCTTATCATTCGAAGAGAAGATACGTCGTCTAGACTGGGTTGCCTTCATACTACTTGGTATCGGTCTTATTCTCTTCTGCATGGGTCTTTCATGGGGAGATTCTCCGTATCCATGGAATGACGCTCATGTAGTCGCATGTCTGGTGATTGGTGCCGTCTTCCTAATCGCCTTGGTTCTTCATCAAACTTTCATCCAGAAACACGGTCTTATCGATCACGATTTCTTCAAGAAGGACCGTAACTGTGCGGTTGCTCTGGGATGCTTCTTCGTTGACGGAATGCTTTTCTTTTCCGCCAATGATTATTTCCCTTTCCAGATGTCAGTGCTCTATCCACTGCCAGCACTTCGTCAAGGCGCTCGTCTAATCATCAACATGCTTGCCGCTGTGTTTGCGACATTCTGCGTTCTTATTCTCTATCAGTTTACCAAGCGAATTCGAGAACCATTGGTTTTCGCTTTCTTATGTTATCTCATCTTCTTCAGTAAGTCCTTGAACTCTTTTCCAAAAGTTTCGACTAACAAAATCCAGTTCTTATGGCTACTTCTACATTGGACATGAACACCAACATGTGGGCATATCCGATCTTCATGGGTTTCGGATTAGGTTGGACTTTGACCTACCTCGTAACTGCTGCACAGATGTCTGCACCAGCTCATCTTATCGCAACTATAAGTGGCATTCTACTTGCCATTCGATCTTTCGGTGCTTCCATTGCTTTGGGAATTTGTAAGTTCGGTCATTTCCTTTACAGCAACAAAACTAATATACAGCAGATAATGCCATCTTCAACTCCACTCTATCAAAGAGCCTAGCTCCCAACATTGCGAAAGCAGTACTTCCACTTGGTCTACCTGAATCATCTCTTGGAGCGTTCATTGGAGCTCTAGCAGCAGATGATACCGCAGATCTTTTCAAGATTCCTGGTGTCACACCTCAAATCGCAGGTGCCGGTGGACTTGCGCTTCAGAAGTCATATGAAAATAGCTTCAAGTGGGTATGGGTTTGCGCTGCTTGTCTATCTGGTGTGACTATGATCGGTACGTAATTCTTTCTTTGTTGGGACAACATTCAACTAATATTTCAATAGCTTCTGCTTTTATCCTTAATTCACCTAAAGATTTCAATAATCACGTTGATGCTCCTTTGGAAGGTGACGGAAAAGAGCCATTGACCTCCAACAAGGCTGTTACAAGTTAGGCCAGATTACACCGTTTTCATCCCATCAATTAAACCACGACATACTCTCAACCATACGTAGGTTGAAATGTCAAAGGAGTGACCTGAGAGGTTCATAAGGTATTCATGTGGGACGATATGTACAAAATTTCTTAGCTTCCAAATATTTGCGCTCCAAAAATGGTTGTGTAGTTGGTGCGTATCACCTGTAACTGTAGACTCTCATATTTGGTCAACATGTGACTATTCCATTGTAGTTTTCCAACAGCGAATACTGACTGTTCCTTCATATCTACCTTTTTGTCCCTGTACAGCTACAATAATCTCTAACTACGAAACTAATGACATCTTCCGAATACCTTGATCAACATATGACACTTGCTATGAATATGATTTGCGTCTCAACTAGGTATACTTTGCAAAATCCAGTCTCATCACCCTTGATAGACACGTTCTATCTTATAAGTATAACTGGCAGATATCCTGGTCAACAACAAATGTCCAATCATGCACCTTAGCTTCGTTCGTATTGGATTAAAACACTCCTATCAATCAATCCTCGCAAAAAGGTCGGAAGAGAGCCGAAATTACTATTACCACTTAGCTATTTAGGCGCTAGGATCGATTTTTATCCGGCCGCACAATGGTAATGCTATTGCTTGTCGTCTGGAAGAACTGCGCGCACAGCGCCTCTAATTCTGCAGCCAAGACGGCTTTTATTTCCAGTCTCTCCACCAGTAGGTCAAGTTTGATTTAATTGCGAAGCCGACGATCAGGAGTTACAGCTCTAATTCCTTGTAACAATTTCCAAATTCTTCACACAACGTCTCGAAAGTGCACATATCAGTCGTGGACTCATCTTCGATACTACAACTTTAAGTCTTGAAGCACTGACAACAGCGTTGAAACGAAGATTCACATGAACAGCCGCACATTAGCTAACTAATTATTACCATACTCCCAATTCAACTATAATCGCAACAAAAACATAACAAATAAATATTCAAAACATTCTAATGTCTATTTTCTGAGCTACGGTATAGTCTTTGCTATATCTAGAATCGCTACCTTTCAAATCAATCCTATTCTCAAGTCATCATTCACTATCATCTAATCTATGCGTTCTTAAGTATCCATGATCAGAATGATACTCCTGTCTCATGTACCGTAAAGGCCATATATACCCGCAATACTCAGCATGGAGTTTATCCAACTGTCGAGTATAATAAATTCATGGTACTTTAGTTGGAAATGAGAATAACGACATTTCCACCTTTTTACTATAATCAATATTCTCTGGTGTACACTCAACTCTTTCACGGCATGTACCAAAGACTTTATCCCAGAGACGAGTTTGTTTGCCGTAATTACTGCTTTGTTTCCAACCATATCGATGATGAAGATCATGGTCTTCGACAACTAGATTACAATCAAACATTGTCAGGAGCCAGGATAATGTCGAAGGTGGTGATGCGAGGATACGTAGGCCACTATGACCAGCAAGCTCAGTAAATACAACGTATTGAGAGCAGATCCACCATTCGTAGAATCCCATTGGAGATCCAATGAGCTTCATGGTGCACCATGATATGAAAGGAATTCCAAGCATATCAAAGAATTCTTGCTCGCCATCAGCAAAAAGTGTCAACAGTGGATTCGGATGCTTCGTAAGGTGATGAGTACGATGCCATTGCCACAAAGTATCAGACTGGTGCATGATTCGATGATACCAGTAAAACCAAAAGTCGAGTATGATACTATAGAGACCGATCTCAATTGGTAGCCAATACCAGTTTGTCGACATCGGAGTTTGACTTTTGCGGTAGCTGAAGATGATAACCATCATCGATCTGAAGGTTGATGTCGAAAGCAATGAACGAACGACTTTACCAACACTGACGTCTGGTACTTCGTTACGACCATGCTTATCGCCATCAAAGAAGCCATAGATATGATCGAGGTAGCGCATTGACTGAATTTGATGTATCGCAATGGCTTTGAACGCGATGGAATAGAAGAAGAATGCACCAATTGGACCCATATTCCTACCAGTCAGCGATACAAGTGCTTGATGTATGGCCAACGGAAGAAGGGCATGAAAGAGAATCCAGCGGTGCATCTGCCATTCTGGCAAGTATGGAACACTATCCTTCTTTGAGTGTACTGGAGTCTCTCGGTCGATATAGCTTGGATGTACATTAAGCGTCTCAAGTATCCAGTGGTAAATATTCCACTGACTCCTATCCGTACGCCAAGTACTCTTCATCGAGTCCTTAGGATTTGGTGTCGTATTCATTATTAACGATGAGTTCTTTCAATGAGACTATGAAAAATAATCGTGCTTGATGCTGTTTTATGTCATTCACCTTTCAATACTTATACGCCATGTACTATTAGTATCACAAGGCTAGTATACCTCGGTATGTGCATTTAGGAAACTTGTGACAGACCAATAGTGTCATCTTTCGGCCATAGTTGTGGAAACCATGAACTAGAACGTCATTCTATCAACATATCATCATCGATATCCTTCCTAATCTTTCCTAGAGCCCTGGATTAATCCGAGTCTATCATATATACACCTTGCTCTGATGTACGGATCAAGTTCCCAATAGTTGTCATGAAGTTGTTGAGCGATCTGATCTCGTCTCTCTCTGAATTTATCTCTTTTCTCCACCCAGTCATCATCTCCGATCCATTCTATGATGATCTCCTCGTATTTATTTGTCCACTCCAACCGCTGAGCTTCTATTTGCCGTCGAGTATCCATATCTTCCATTATTGAGTTTTCACCCGGCCGCGGTTCTATATACTGATGGTCCATCGGCTTTTCACCTCCCCATTCCTTGAGAATCAGACTCGGTTCTATAAACTCCTCGAGATCACTTGCTGTATTGGTGAAATGTATCTTTCTCGCAATATCCGGATCTAACCAGCCTTTTATGATCTTCCAAATTCCCTGAAAGATCCATGGAGCTTGATGAACCAAGAGACAACCCAACGATTCAGGATAATTGGCTTCAAAGCATTTGATGATGAATCTGAGAGGTGCGTTATCCATATTAGACAAACCGAAACCAGTCATGTCGAAGATAGACATTGCAGTATCAACTGGTGGACTGATCATTAATCGTACGGTCTCCACCGATTGTACCGTTAAACGTTCAATGCTGCTTTGACTCTGGTCTCCTGGATGATGTAGTCGAACCCGAGAAAGAACAATTGGACGACCTTGTCTGTCATTTCCAAGGAGGACGGCCTTTCCCATTTCCAACTGGCTCATAAAGTCTCTACCTGCTTTCCGTTCGACAGGATCTTTCGATTTGCTAAGACGAAACATGGCTTCTTCACCACCGTACATGACATCAGATTCCAGTTTGAATTCTAGTCGCCATTGAATCGCAGATATGGCCATGATTACGGCTGCATTGACATCCCATTTTCTTGCACGTAGAAATCGAAGTAGGAGCGCATCAGGATGATCATGTTTGGTCATACTCCAAAAGGCTTCCCGAAACTCTTGCGCTGTCATGGACTTTAGTGCCTTCTTGAACATCGCAACCTGACCGTGCTTATCATTTTCATCGTCATTCACGCTGTCAGAAAGCTCTGTTGGCGAGAACGCGGGAATGTTGTTGGTATGTGGTGGTTCGGAAGCGCTATCGATACTTCGTCCAAAGATGCTCCACCTGCTTCGCCGTTTTTCCTTATCCTCTAGCTGACTATTCGCTTCATTCTTTGTTGGTGGTTTGTATAAACCTCCTACTTGAGCAGCAAATCTCCAAAACTCGCGCAGTTTCGATTCTTCCTCGATGGTTAAGTTTCCGGGTCTTCCGGGAGGTATTTGATCTGCCATTCTTCTGAAAAAGACCAAAGAACGAAAGTAACTCTGTACTACTCTCGTTCACTTGTAGATCAAGCTTTAACTTCTAACTTTGAGACACGTTATGTGTTCTAAGGTAGTGTAGAGGCAATAATGCGAAGATCCGTGGCGTTGCGAAGTCGTATTGTACGGAAGTGAACTTCTGGCGGACGAATGGCGGTGTAGATAGCCTCTGCCAACGCGTGAGCAACGAATGATCTCAATTGCCAATTCAAAAAACTGCTCCAGCGTGCTGCGTCCTCTGAAAGCCTTCTGGCAAGGACGACTTTCTTCAGAGAATTCAGGTTAGGCACCAGCACTGCAGACCTACGTTGGCATTCCCGACGACATCTGATAAATGGACGCCGAACGGCCGTAAATCACACTTTAGACATAACGACACTGGCTGCTAGCGCTACATGAATGTCCAGCACAAGAATATCGTAGTACGGAAAGGTCGGAAACGAGCGAAATTACGTATGCTACCTATTGCCTATTGCCAAATTGCCAACCGATACGGCTCACATTCCTCGCTATCAAATGCTAAGAGGGATCTTTACTCGAACAGATCCAATAAAGCGAGGATCACCTTTTATCTCGTGAATTTAGGCCCTCCTTTGCTACGTAATCGAGTTCTAATCAATGCAGCAGCTTTGTTTCAGCTGCGTTGAACTTTCTAGAAGGAAGCAATTCCAAAATCCATTGTCTACACTTCAGCCGTCTTCTCAAACCAAACCGTGTGCCATCTTCGTTTGCCGGCATAGCCCGTCTTCTCTTCCGGTTCTTCGCTAGTTCGCCAGAATGCGAGTCTTCTTATGTGTGAGCTTTTCGATGCGATCTAACCTCATATCTCACCCATACCTTTCGTCCTCGTACGGTGCAGGCAACAATGCACGTAGTAGGCAATGGCTTCAGTTTCCCTACCATCGCAAGATTGTTTCGATGCATCTCCGGCGAAGTGTTTAACAGTGCTCACGCGATCGCGTGGGGAGATTTCGCGTATCGTACGGTATCCTGCGGCTTCTGAACGCCACAAAAGTAGGCGGCCACCCGCTCTAGCTGCTTCAAGAGTGAATATCTCCTTTGTTGGCTGGAATATCCAACATCTTACGGCATCAATTGTGGTGATATTGAGCAATTCGGACTCTGGAGCGATATTACTGGTACGATTGTATCCTCAACTTGAGTTGCTCGGAAAGTCATGATTGCCGAGACCGAAAGACTACAGCAATTGATTCGAACAATGAAAAATCCGAGATAGAAGACTTCTTCCAGTGGGACTGACACGCTTCGAGTTTGGTAAAGTCAAAGGAGGTGTATAAAAGAAGTTCAAGTGTTCTGTGAGACATTGTTTTAGTTCTAAAGGTTTTCTCATTCATATTACAACACTCTGATCTCATTAGAGTACTCTAATTCAAATAATTACGAATTTTAGACATTCAATTGAAGATGCCAGGGAATGTATGATAGTTACTGAACCACTCTTACCCTCCATAGAACCTCAGAAACGTAATAAGAAAGCCATTGACATGCACGTAGGTAGTTACCCATGATGAATGGCTCATCGCTCGCAAAGCTCTCCTCGAAAAGGAGAAAGAACTCACCCGGGCGAACGACAAGCTCTTCGCTGAGCTTCGCGACCTCCCAATGGTAAAGATCGACAAGAACTACACCTTTTCAATCTCTGGATGGCAAGAATGTATCTCTTGCCGACATTTTTGGACAGCATAAGCAGCTCATCATCTACCACTTCATGTTCGGCCCTGATGTCGACGTGGGATGTCCTCACTGCTCCCATTTGGCTGCGAATATACCCGACACTCGCCTACTTGCTACTAAGAATACAGCTTTTGCGTGCATTTCACGAGGTGACCCAGCCAAGATCGCGGCCTACAGAGAGAGGTGTGAGTGGAAGTTCCCTTGGTACTCTAGCTTGGGCGGTGATTTCAACTACGACTTCAACGTTACAATGGACGAGAACGTCGCTCCTCTGTATTACAATTTCAGAGACAAGGAGCAGACAATCGAGCGAGGACTTGAAATTCGTCGTCTGAAAGGTGAAGCGCAGGGTTTGAGTGTGTTTTACAAGGAAGGTGACGATGTGTATCATACGTATTCCACGTATGCTAGGGGAGTGGAGAAGCTTCTCACAACTTATATGATGCTGGATATAACACCATTGGGAAGGCAGGCTACACCAAATCCATTTCTACGTCCCTATGAGCTTAAATGAGGCGTAGCCTTAGTTTGGACTCGGAAGTATAACGAAGGGAATGGCTATTTGCTAGTCTCTTGTTACAGTCTGCTCGTTTGTACTGATCGTCTATGCGAAAATTTTATTGCTCATATCATTCTCTAGCTTGAATATCTTTACTTTATCCGTCCTGTGCAGTTGAACTTCCTAATATTCTTATTACCCATCTGAACCTCTTGGACTGGACTGGACTGTCTGCTTTGACAAACACGGTTTTCCTTAGTAAAGCTAAACTTCTCTCTGGCAGTTCTAAGCTTTCTCATTGGATCCTGAAACAACTTTCGTGACCAGGAGTAAGCGTTGCTTAAGATGTGCCGAGGCGATACTCGTGGAGCTCCGGCATTCATGTGTCCAACATGTGTCCAATTTTCGGCCAGATCGCACCATCTCTGGAGATGATTATAATATGTATGACGTATTAGTCTCATTTCTGCTTATTATATCTTTTCATTCATCAAGCAGTTGCACGGTATAGAGTACTTTCGCTCATCGACTCCACAATTGTGCATCTATAGTCACGAATAGCAGTACGTACATGCTTTGATTTTTCACTGCGAAAGACAAGTGCAGCCATTATGGAAGCCTAAATAAGCAGGATGGAGATTCTTGAAAGAACTCAGGTCAAAAAGTTCAATGTAAGGCCTATATCCTGCAAAATCATCGCTACTCTATTCCTAGTTTCGAAGTTATAAATGTGTTGGCGACGGCTTTTGTAAATTAAACTCTACTAAAGATTTATACGGTACAGACATTTGAAAGTACTAGTAGTCTAACAAATCAAAGAATGCTGAATATACACCAATTCTAACCGTATTCGGCTCAAATTTCTTATAGCCAACGTCTCATCGAAGAGAATTGACCAGAGATAAGCAACTTCTTCGGAGATAAGGTCCCATGTTATTCTCCCGAGGTATCCATAATCTTCCAGTTAATAACATAGCGACACTACTCCGATCACTTATGGCATTACGCTACCAGCAAATAATCATCAGCATCCGAGTATGTCAATGGAAACAGAACTAATGAAGAGCAAGGTCGACACTTTTTCTACTCAACTGGAGCCTTCGGAGATAACTTATCCAGATCCGGAATGGAGCTCAACTTATGTGAACTACTTCAAAGATGCGGAACATCCTCCTCCTGATTCTTTGAATAGCAGTCTCTCAGAGCATGAGATACGTCAAGCTCGGCGTTCAGATGATTCTCCTCATATTGCAAGGACTCCAGTTCACATTCGAAATATCAGAGGTTTCGAAGCAGAGTTCTCTCTGGAAAAGCAAGGCTTTAAGATTTCTCATTTAAAGTCAAGCATGCAAAATTGGCGGAACAACGATGAATTCAAGCAAGTCTACCTTCCAGAGATCGCCGAGCTTCTGAAGAATGAATTGGGAGCAACACATGTCTTTTCATACGAATATCATATCCGAACTGGCACTTTAGAAGAAGCTCTCAAAATGGATAGCCAGGGCAAAGTAGATATCGACGGACCTGTTCGACGTGTACATATCGACGAGTCTCCTGCAAGCGGAAGAAATGAATTCAACTATCACATGCAGCCGAGTATCAACGACCATCTTAAAGGCCGTCAATTTGGAATCTATAATGTCTGGAAACCATTGAAGACTATTCGCAAGGATCCGTTATGTCTTTGTGATACGCGCACACTGCGAGACGAAGACTTACAAAGTGGAAAGGTGACGGTGCCGAAAGTTGGTGAAATTGAGAACTTTGCTATCCGACCACCAACTGATAAAGATCGCCATGCTTTCGTGTATCTAAGAGAGCAACAACCGAGCGAGGTGTACTTGTTCCGGATATTCGATACTCGCCTCGACGGCGGTCTTGATGGAAGTGACGTTGTGGAAGATGGGAAACGAAGTCATGGTGTTGCTCATACAAGCTTCATTGATCCTGGAACGGAATGTCAAGCACCAAGAGAAAGTGTAGAAGTGCGAAGCTTCTGTATATTCTGAATGATCAAGGTCTCTTCTTTTATACCACCGTTGTCTTGTTCAGACGCCGAAATCACTTCAAGTTCCTACAGTTCGTTTAACATCCTTCGTTCGTCTATGATATGAGATATTCGACTTGCTACCAAGTTGAGACGAAAAGAACTCATGCCTTTGGTTGCCATAACTCGAAATTATAGTATGAAGAGTTACTTCTTCCAAATACCCTCTCAAATGTGTCTTTTACAGATTCTGGCTTAAATCAAAGCGATCATTGTCTAATGGTCCCGGAACGATAGCATATCCACGGGCTCCTAAAGTCCTCAAACTCCATGCCATTTCTGCCTCCTCATCCTCGGCTTTCCTTGCATTTTCTTGCTCTTCGAGTGCTTCGTCGGCTGGAAGATAAGTAGTACTATACCTCTCTCCTTCAATCTCTCCAAGCACGCCAATGAGACCTTGAAATGTCGTACGTTCACCCACCACTCTAATTTCGCGCTTTTGTTGACCTATTATGGATGGAAGCAATGTCGACAAAACAGTATACCGTGAGATACTGTCTATAGTTAGCATTTGCTTTCTTCTTGTGTCAAACATCATGCTTACTCTGGAATACTTGTCACATCGATTCTAGCCTCCAGTCTACCGTCTGTGATCACTTTCTTCTCATCTTGGTTAACTCCATATAGCTTGTCAACTGTCCACTCCGTGAATGGACCTGTCAACATGAGTTTGTACTGAAAATCGGGATGAGATCTTGCTGCCGCAACAAGGTGGTTACGAACCACTCGCTTATCGCGGAAATACCGGAAGTCTTTCAGAGCTTCCTGACCGACGTCTGATCCGTATTCGGAAGGATAAAAATGGGCCACGCCTCCGGCTATAGCTGCTTTGATTCCACTTCTTCGAATTTCGAGACTTTAGAAGGATCGGTTAGGATGCCAACTTTGCGGGACTTTGACAGATTCTTGATAAACTCTTCGACAAGAGGACGGCCAAAGGCTCCTGAGGCGTCTATGAGAAGAATAGCTGGTGGAATTGTGTGTCTATTGATAGATTGTTTTCTTCGCCTCTCAAAAACTGTTTGGAATGAAGTTGAATTAAATTTTGAGGACTCCACTGAGTCTACCGGCGAACAATGAAACTGTAGTTTCAAGTCGTCCTTCTTATATTATACCAAATCTCCTTCGCTCCTAAGAATTCCTAGTTGCTGATGATTCAAACCATTGCACTAAGCAGAGTAATCCGAACATCACCAAGTATTGGTAAACTCGCAATGGAAGCATTTAATAGCCAGGAATAAATTAAATCGTGCCTTGGCAACCTGTATTTCTTCCTCATATGGTTACCAGTGAAACGACGCTTCTCTTCGTCCGCTTTCTAAGCATTGCATTGTTTGAGCATGCTTTCACAGTCTTCTGATCTCTTGCTCCATTCTTCCATCGCTGATATGAATTCATTGCCATATAGAACGTAAAAATTGTGGCGAATTCTTACATATATTTGCGTACTGCGAGTTTTGGTATAAAGATGACCTGCGGTGCGGGAACTTTGGCTTCTTTATCTCTTCAAATCCTTTAATTTCGCCATTCGCCTATATAACTTAATGCCAGTATTCTACAAGCCTAATAACGTTGATTTTCTAAGGTGTATCATGAAGCACAAGCTTAAGCTATTGCACCAAACCCTCAAAATAGTGTCAATCTTTCAGAATCTAAACTTCGATCTTCAATTTCACTGAGGTTGTTGTCAGTTGCAAGTATTTGCAGCTACATGCGAACGGACACTGACCTTTGATTAACCTTATCACTCTTGAATGCCGTTCTTAACACATCCACAACTGTTCTTTGAATCTCCAACAATTCCACTCTACACGGCTGCCTTCCGACGGCGCTCATAAGCCCATGAAGCAAGGAAGATGACTACAAAAGCCGCCAGGAGTAGCGCTCCGCTAAATGCCTGTACGCCTTCAAAACCTGCCTTGCTAGTCAATATTACTCCTGCAATGGGATTGCCGATCAAAAATCCAATTGCTCCAAACTGCAATGCCATTCCAATTCTCGTTCCGATGATATCCAGAGAGGGAGAAATTTGAGCAATAATGACGGGTGGAAGTCCGGCAGTGACTCCAGAGAAGAGGCCGTAGAACACTGCAAATGCCGATAGACCTCCAATGCTGTGGACGCTACCCCAAATGAATTGAAGAAAGCCGCAGATAAGCAAACAGAAACAGAATACGTTGAATGCGCCGTATTTAGCCGCAGCAATATTCGGAATAATACGTCCAATAGTGGATCCTGCACCGAGGACTGCGAGTAGGTCGAAGGACAAACTTTGTGAAGCTCCGAGTTTCTCTTCGGCAAAGATACTGAGGTAATAGAATGGAGTATATGCGCCGGTGAAAACAAGAAAGACGGCGACACAAAATAAGGAGTATTCGGGCTGTTTAAATGCAGATAGGTCAACCATCTTCCGTGGCTTATTCGAGGACGGTCTTTGCTTGAGAACAACGAGTGTGATGATGAGCAATGCCAGGATAATGAATCCAATGATTCGCACAGCCCAGCCAAAACCTACAGCTACGATCAAGGGACGGAAGATAATCGGGATGATGACACCGCCTATTGAGAAGTTAGAGATGATTAAGCTGGCATAATTTTGAAAGTATCAACATACCAACACCGCCTCCAGCAGCCGACAATCCAGAAGCAATAGCTCTCTTGGTCGTGAAGTAAGTGCCAACAATGGCAATACTAGGAGCAAATAGACATCCCATCCCGATACCAGTACAAACTCCAAGAGAAAGAATGATGGAATAGAACTGCTTTGCGACACTTGTAGTCATGATTCCAACAACCAAGAAAAGCGTACCGACAATCAGAAGCAGTCGTAAGTGGCCTCTGTCGAACATCGGCCCGCTTAGGACAGTAACGAAGAACAGGAAGAAAGCCTGAATAGTTCCGATCCATGCAATATCCGAAGGATTGAGGTTACTCAAATAATTTTCTTGGTAGTACGTTTGGAAAACGCCAAAGCTCAAAGTAATACCCCTAATACGGTTAGAAGTGTTATGTGTGAACTGGGTGTGAATCTAACTTACCACGTCGAAAACCACAAAAAGAAAGATCCAAAAACTTGAAGCCACGCTAATAATCCTCCATTAGGTGGAGGAGACGGAGTAAGGGGTTGAGATGGTCTTGTGGCAGCATCTTTCTCCGGTTCTTGAGTATTTCTATCTGTGTTCTGAGGTACGATGCCGACTTCAGAATCTGTAGGTGACCTAGAGGTCTTGTGAAACGGAAAGATAGTCATTTTAGTGTCTGTAAAACTTTTGGAAGACGATGATGCTAATATATTGTCGTTTGAATATGTAGTCGTTGAAGTATCAACTGTTCTTTGCTGACTTGTTGATAGGATGAAGTTGCAACGAGATTGATTTAAATACAGACTTTCTCAGGAGAGATAGCATATTGGAGGCAAAGTTGAAGATTAAAATTTGCATCAATATCATTACAAACAATCCATTGTACGTCAGTGGTTCAGTATCTGATCTGGAAGGTGTGCAAATTGGGTTTCATTACGGAAGTTCGGAGGAGATGAATACGCCGAAACATAACCGCTTCACAGCCCCTTGCGGCGAAAGAGGAGTAATAATCATCATATCTGGCTTCGTAAGAGCTCTTTTGATACGTTTTGAATACGTTTGTTGCTGTCATCATTCGAGAAAGTCATCCTGTCGTCGTGCTTCGCGCGGAACAATTAGACTGAAGGAACTAACAACGACATACTTGCGATGGAGAAACCATCTTCTAGAAATAGAATAGTGGCTTTCGATGAGTAGGATAACCTTTCCATTTCGGATATCTTTCCAATACGGTTTGGTTGCCAATGAACATGAAGAAATTGTTGTTAACCGCGGCGAATGATTAGGTATGTTGCTGCTGCGGCTGAAGATCACTAAAGGTGTATGGAACTTGCTACGTGACATGTCTGAACCTTAAACTGAGCGGTCCTTCAGCGTATCGCCCCCCCCTGGATTGGTTCTCAATGCCTACGGGTAGTGCCGTTTCGAATCATGCTTTGCTAAGCATCATTCAGACGCGCGTTCGGCGTAGGACCTTAGCAATGACCGTATATGCCCTTAATATTGATCACTGATGCCTCGGCTCGTATGCTGGTGCTTTGAATTCTCTGTATGAGCCGCCTTCGAATCATAAAACAATTGCTGGGAGAACGATGAAGTTGAGCTACAAAGAAGGCGGGAAAAAACTCAACCATGAATCCTTTGTAACCAGTTAGTTAAAATCCCTATTCTTCAATCGGCCTGCCTTCTCCTAAATTGAAGTCAACTGCGCTAAAGTCTTGCTGGCATTGCTGGCGGTTTACTCGGTCGACAGCATGTTGAGTAATCATAGCTTTCGGGACGCGTGCCGCACCGCGGCTCTATGATCACTTTACTTCCACTCTGTAGTAGCTAATATGACCAGTTACCAATTGATAAGCTTCGGTTTTATGGTAATAAGCAGGTAGAACTCGGACTTTCGTTTGGGCACGCAGAGATTTCGTCATTGCGAAGAGTCGATGGGTATAGCAGACCATATGTCTCGGATGTACTTTGCAATTACTCACCATATTGAAGAAAAAAGTGTATGTAACTTTATTATTGAATGGTCTAGATATTTTCATTTAGGATCTATTAGTTGATTGAATGTTCAGTGGCAAGTATAGTGTTTAGTTGACGTGGAAGCTGAGGACGTTTCAGTGGCAGTGGCACAGCCATGGTCAAAAGCAGTATGTACTGGTAAATCTCGAGCGTAAATCGCCAACACCAGTATAACCGCATATCTCAAGGTAGATACCTAAGTAAGTGACTTAGTCTGGCTCTAGCATCTTTGACCACGATGGATGTACGGCCAATGAGGAGAGCATTTTTCATCATGGTATAAGAAAACCGCACTAGGATGACTGCAGGTGTATTCTTAGTGTACCGTAGCAACTGGTGTTTAGACATTTTGAGGAATATATACATATTTCTTCGTTGCTAGTCTTAAATACATGCATAGCAGGGCTGTAGATTCTCTCATGCCATGTATTCCTTGTTTACAACTCCTAGGTCCTCTCTTCTGTGGTATAATTGTTCTCTCGAAGCCGATACTCTAGCAGAATTCCTAGGAGAATTCCTTCGTAAACACCAAAAAGGTGTCAATGTCACTATAGACCATAATTATAGCCTTTCCTCGCAGGTCACCTCCCAAATCATACACATTCGTTTGGCTTCTCGTTTGTCTCTACAAACCAACTCTCTTCTATGCGAATGTGATTAGCTCGAAGTGGTTGTTTGGTACCAGACATCTCAAGGTCTTGCAGAGGAATAAAACTGTCTTTTCCACCGATGGAAAGACGTGACGTAGATCTGTCGGTGGCCGTGAGTTTCGACTTCGCCGCACTTGAATGTGAATGACCGGACCTCAGCGCAAAAGATTTGCAAAAACCAGGGAATACATGCAGAACGAGTGCTCTAATGGCTGGAGAGGATGCGATAATGATGGATAGGTGAACTTCGATCGTACTCCAGTATGCAATTGGAACGTAGTTCCCTTCACAATGTTAGTTGAGTAGAATCAGGATGTACGAGACTTCACATACAGGTAGGGTTATCAGTGTTCGCAAATTGAGCGATACACTTGATTCGGAGGCAGCTGATGACGGTGACACTATGAATAGGATTAGCTGCTTGCCAATAGTGATGATTTATTGCCGGTCCAACTTACAATGAACCCAGTAGGAAAACTATGAACAGAGGAATCTTCTTATCCCTTGAGAGTTGAAGCTTCGCAATTCGAGGTAGCGGAAGAACGATGGTGGCGATATCCAGAATAATATTGAATGCTGCCGCACTCCAACCGATGGCGTTCACGTCGACGCATTTACCAGGATGCTGACCGTCCCATCCGTTCCAAGCTAGACTGACAGGTTTGCATTGGAATATGAAAGCAAAGACGAAGCCTATCATACAACCGATGTTGCAGGCAATTAAGAAATATGCAATCCGACAGAAACCCCTCATATTAAATATTCGTGTGTAGAAAAACAGGATCGAAACCTTCGTTAGGCACATAGATGAGACGTAAAGTATTTCACCAAAGTAAAATATCTTGGGACTGGTCAGCGATCTCATTATTGTAACTGAATGAAATGGAACTTACGTAGAGAAAGTTGGTGATTTTGTCGAAAGGAATCTTCCATATATCTTCTCCTAGCCCATCTTGTGCCACTGTATATTGCGTTAGTAAAACCGCGTGATCATATGAAGGTTATCTAGAAGTTCTACTCACAGAAGATGGAGAGGATAGATAGTGGTATCATGACACCCTGCCAGCGTTTAGTAAATGATGAAGGATAGACAGAGATGATTAAAAGCGTACCGAAGATATGAGAATAACAACGTCGTCGAGACCAAATACTCCACCATAAAATGGTAATCGTTGAATCATTCTTAGAAGCACCGTGATCAGAGCGATAACCATGCCCGACATTCCAGTATATGACACCACTTTGGTCCTGTTTCGGATTGGTGCTCCGCATTCGACTTGGGTGAAATTCTTGGCGACCAGCGCCTGTTTGATGGTACAATTCGAGCTGATGCAAGATGCAGACCGGTCATTCAAAGGTATATTCGTGCAGATGCAGGCGAGATCATTAGGTTGGCATGTGGATTCTGCCACGGCAATGGCGAGACAGTCCAGCTTTGCGACGGTTAGCACAACTTGTCTTAAGTTTTAAGCGTTACCAGTACTCACAGCACATGTTGGCAATGCTTCTTGTGCAGCAGACAAAAGACTTGCGCTTACAGCACCGACGAAAGCTACTACTACCGGTAAGAGGAGAGACAACTTCATGGTGGCATGTATTTCGAAAACAGTGAAGCAGTTGAGGAAAATGAGAAATCGCACAAGTGATAAGAAGCAGCTTTTAATTTAATAGAAGTGTCTCGCATCTTTTTCGGAGAACAGGCCGTTCCACATCAAACCCCTCATTCATACATAAAACCTGGGGTAGTCAAAAGAGACGAACCATTTAGAGGTGGGAGTTTGATGTCGATAGTTCAGGCTCAGCGCTCTCCACAGGCGTTAGTCCGGGGCCGTAAAAAGCAAATCATCAATCATCAAGCTACTAGTAGCGCTGCTTCAGGAAACAACGGCGGCGGATCAAAGGTGCTTAAGAAAAAGGCGTCCCGTTCCGCACTTTCTCCGTCTCGTGCGTTGACACGCGATGCCACAACCGTCAATCAACTTGCAAAAACAATTGGTCTGTCCCTCGGTCCAACACGGAACAGGTTAAGAGGCGATGTGGGGAGAAATTTCTGCAAGGCTCAGCGTACCGGTAGGACTTGCACTGAATTCATGCAAAGCTGATGCCTCGGTCACCGGCATCTCGTTTATGTCTGCTTTGCGCTAGAAAGCCAGGTGTGGATGCGCAGTCTACGGCTCGAAATGCTCCGAGGAAGCATTGGAGGTGCCGAGGGCTGGCCGATGGCTGACCGAGGGCTTTTTGAGCATGGAGGGTTGTTTTATACTTAATATTGGGGCGCAAATCGGATACTTCCGATGCCGACATTGCACATTAGGGCCGAACTTCCTCCCCGTCAACCGAAAGAGGCTGCTCGCTAGTATGCAAGGTAACGCACTCATCGCATCACAGAATCACCAGTCGAGAGCCTGCTCACCACTATGCTGAAAAACAAATGAGCCGATTGCACGTTTCTTCCCCGAAAGCAGCAAACCGTCGACGACCTTCAGGTGGGAAGCTCGGGCTTAGGGCACACTCAGCCCGTTCATTGGAAACATCAATGTCTGCAAAGCGTGCAGCTCGTATCTGCACCACGATAACTGTGTTGATCCAACCTTGTCCCGCTCCAATAGCCTGACCAGTGGTTGGCTACTTTCCTGGAGCAACACCTGGTTGGATCAAAGACAAGTAGTGATCGTCCATACAATTTCGGTTGCAGACTTGAAGCCAACTGGGACTTTGGTTCACTGAGTATATACAGACGAATCAAATGTTGTTACATTTGTGAATATAGGTTGGGCTTGAAATGTTGCTAGGGTGAAATGTAAATGCTGTTGTTGCCGTTGTAACAGTTTGGTTGCCGATGACAAATTGTCATAGAAAGCCGAATTGGATCCAACAGTTTCCAACTACGTCCGTTACAAAGTCCATATGACAATAATGCGCAAACACTTAACCTCATTTTCATGAAACCAGAATCTTATTAGCAGAGCGAGCTTAGAAATTCTGTTGCCAACTTCATGACCTTTCAAAGTCTCTCGTGCGTTTGCAATTTATTGGCCGCTTCTACGACGGACGGAAATCCCACTCCACCGAGAAGAAGTTTCGAGAAGTCGGTCTGAAAACCTACTTCAAGCTCTTCCACACTTGGATACGGCCCAAGTGGTGTGATTGCTTTAGGATTGATATCTCCATGACTCTTAGTATACTGAAATCCAATCAGCCGTTGATTGTGCAAACAAAGACAAGAACTTACATTCTCCTTGATGTGCTTGAAGTTCGTACTGTTCTTGAATGCCGAATGATTCCAATACAAGTTCTTGAGCCAAGCATTGATGTTCGGATAATTGTGCCTAATTGTCCCCAAGTTGCATTTGAAATGGTATTCGTATACAGTATCGAAGCGTACAACCGTCGCGTAGGCCCGAATATCCAGTTCTGTAAGATGCTTGCCCAAAATGTAAGGTCCTCCGTTGTTGTGAATGATCTGCTCAAGGGTATTCAGAGCGGCAAATACGGGAATGACATACTGATCGTATGTTTCCTGGTCAGGTGCTACGTAGATGAAAAATGTCAGTGTGTATTCTGGCAGTCTCCATACTGAAATGGCTTCGCGTTGTGCACGTAAATCGGGAGGACGAAACCTTCGCTATCATTGTACTTACCGAAACCAGCTTTATACACTCCAGAGTTGAGATCTCGTTGTATCCATATACTAATCTTGTCAATGGATGATCTCAATTGCTCGGGATAGAGATCCAGTGCTTTGATTTTAGGATCTTTGATCAGACTGTTGAAAGCCATCGGAAGCCATCGGAGCATTTCCGCACTGTCATTATTCACGATGGTTTTGGATTTTTTGTCCCAAAGGAGTGGTACTGAGTAGCGACCTTTATATTCGGGATCTGCTTTGAAGTAAACTTCATGAAGATATTGACTGTCGAATAGATGATCGATTGTTGCGTCAGGATACTCGTTGTCTTTGGCGAATTGCCATCCTGGCCAGCCTTTGGCATCGCCCTTCGGGTACGGCTTAACGACGGAAATTGTGATTGTGTCCTCAAGTCCTTTGAGATATCGGACAAGATTTGCACGGTGTGCAAAGGGACAGAAGAGACCTTTGGTGGTAGTCAGCGAAAGATGCTCTAGCGTCGTCCACACAAAGCAACTCACCAATATACAGATGATATCGACCGGCTTCTGGCGGAAATCGACCATCGTCTTTAATCACACCATGCCATCCATCATCTGTACCCATTTTGTGAATATCTGCACTTTCATCGCTCGTGGTGGTTGGCAGCTGCGGAGACACAATGTCCTTGAGGGAGTTCAGATAGCCCGACATTGGAAAGTACGGCGTCTTGAGAATACTGGTATTGAACGCGGTCAAAGCTATGATACTTGTAATGACAATTCCAATGAATGATATTCGTTGCAACATGGAAATGCCTTCACCAGTACGGCTACTAGTGTAGAATGAAATGAGGAGAATAATTGATGACTAACATCGCGGATGTGGCGGCTCGGTGATGTGTGTATTCGCACTCGATCGGCGACTTTGGTGAAACCCGTTCGAAGTAGTTTCGATGATTGATTGCATACTTCGTCTCACCTCTTGTATAAGTTCTCATTGGACTTCTCATTTTGCCCAAATGCGGTAGAATACAGCGTTGACTTCTTACCTAATTTCAGGTTCCGCCTCATACTTCCAAGCATCATCAACAACATTCATTATCGTACTCCCTCGAGTAAAGTTTCGGCCCGATGAATTTACAAACCATTCGCCACTGGCTGGTTCTGCCGTCATCTCCTTTCCAATTGAATCTGCAAAGCTGGCCTGAAAAGCTTCGCTTCTCGATTCTATAAGCTTGGCATGTTTTGATGTAGCTCTTTACTCGATTGTACACAAGACGCGCAGCCTGTAGGATGCTATATTACTTTGACAATGTATAAATATTAGCAATTCCGCATGGGTTAATGCGCCGTAACTAAGATCGAGAACAACTTGAAATTCATCATGCTTATTTCTTACTCTAAGCTTCCCGCTGTTAGATGGTATCAGTCGTTCACAGCCATCCTCGCGGTCGTAGCTCTCTGCTTCGATTCCGCTGCTGCAGCTGAGAATCAAGCATGTCAATTACGAGCAGCTCCACTACAGAAGACTCTAGACAGTGTTCGAACGACATACTTCAATAATCTTACCGCGGAGCCTTTTGGAGTTGCCTTCGCCCTACATAAGGATATCGCATTCTTCATGAATGCCTCTTCTGCCTACGCCATCCTAGGTGTCCTTAATGTGACTAAGTCGACGCCATCGCTAATTCACGATGTTTTACCCATCAAACCAAAGGCCGTGGCGCAAGATATCGGACAACCTACATTGACTCACAACGGGCGCTATATCTTAGTTCCTATATACAACACCGTCTACGTATATGATGTCGAGAAGGCTATAAACGGGACCTCGGGAGCTCTTGTTGGTTCCTTAGTAGGTTCCGCAGGAAAAAGCGCGATTCAGGTCACTATCGCTCCAGATGACGAATGGGCCTTTCTCAGCATGGAATACGGTAATGGTACTAGTGGTATCGGAAACATCGATGTATTTCATCTCTACAATCCGCTCGCAAACGGAACAATCAGTGCCGACTACACAGGCGCCATCGCTTTTGATTATGCAGTTGTAGGCTCCTCTCTCTCCAAAGATGGACGCTTCTTGTTCGTAACAAGCGAGGTCGTCAATCCTGCCGATATCGAGATGATCAACACCGCTATCTACCACAACGTAAGCGCCGGTGAAGGTTCTCTCAGCATTCTAGACGTCGAGATACTTAAGACTGATCCCGGCAAGTCGCTCATAGCGGCAGTTCCCTCCGGCTGTGACCCGGTCAAATGCCTGGTCTCGCCTGATGATAAGTGGTTTGGGTCACAGCAAGAGAAAGTAACCGGCTACTCGCCTTCGATGCTGAAAAACTCATTTCAAATAACACTAAGGATGCTTTAATCTCTGTCACTGAGGTTGGAACGTCTCCAGTTGATATGGTCTTCGTCAAAGATGCAAGCCGTCTGATTGTTGCCGATTCCAACAGATAGTACTTTCCAAACGCTACATCGGGCTTATCTGTTGTCAATGTCAGTGCAGCCCTCCTAGGACAGAAAGACGCGGTACTTGGTCGAATACCTACGGGTCAATTTCCGCGAGAGTTCGCGCTGAATCATGATCAGACGACGCTTCTTGTGACTGATCATGACTCTCAGCGGGTACAAGCTATAAATGTAGCTACGATCCCGTGATATGGTTAATTGCTGAAGCATGAAGTATGTGCAGAGAAGCAAGCCTTTTCAAGAAAGACGATGGAATACAAATGAGTTGAATTGCAGTCGGAGTAATGAAAGTTGTGAAGTGTAAGCAAACCAAGCAGCGACGTAAGTAGTCTAAGCCGTAGTGATGTAGACCTGAGTATAGCTTAATTTAGATGACAAAGTGTTTGGTAAGAGGCAGTTTCAACAGACTTACCTTATTGTGCGGCTAGTAACGGTCAGTCTCTGCATGATAATACCAGAAACGCGTCAAAGCACAACGTCACTTCCGTTATACAACAAAATGATAATCGCGGTTACCTAAGGCCTTGAAGCTAAATCATCGAATAGCACGGACTGCGGTGAGTGACGCCGAGTGAGCCCGGTGGTTTGTAGGACGGCTCAAATGCACACGTGTGATGAAGAAATCTTCCGATCGAAGCGTTCTCATCCCTTTCCGGTTTCCTTCTTGTAGCCTTCAGCAGAAGTATCTTCCAAATTCTTGCTATCACTACTCTTTTTCGTTGCGCTGTTTTTCAACGCTTCGCTCTTTTCAATCCATCCCCAGTCAGGTTGATCTCCGGCTGCAGTAACATCTGACGAACTAGCCCAGCTCCCTCTTACCCGCAGCATCACCTCTCTCATCTTTGGACTCTCATATGTTTTTCGAAAGACATCCAGTGCTCTTGATCCTTCCCAGGTTGCTTGCCGTACGCACCTGTACATAGTCTGTGGATCTGGATAAGGCGATGTGAGGGAATGTACGATGGATGGAAGTGTGAGTCGGAGCTCATCTAGTTGGTTCTGAAGTGTTTCAAGATGGGCTAGAGCGTGAATGTACTGGTCTTCTGACCATTCTTCAGGTTTCGGAGGCTCTGTGGACGTTGAAGATGGTGGTTGTGCTTCGCAGTTGGTAGGAGTAGGTCCGCTAGCCGCCTTTTGAGGCCGTGGAACTGCCATTGTGGACAAAGTCGTAAGCACTGAAATGTTTCAGTGGTGAAGCTGAGGAGGATTGAATGAATTTGATTGAGTACGTTGCGTTGTGAGATTAAGAATTTATTTTGGTGAAGTCATTGCAGAATTTAAGCTAAAGATCGACATCCAATATCCATCCAGCGAGCCTGCTGCTCAGGGTTAGGGTTACAACCATGAAACTGCTATTTACAAGGCGAGATAAAGTACCTTCAAATCAGAAGTCAGTTTCGTATTGTTCTTGGGCCATTAATTTCACAGTATGCAGCGTCTCTTCATAAAACATAGGCAGAACAGTGCTATCAAAGCCTTAATGTGCGTGTTCATGATCAAGATCAAATTGAATGTCCATTAGATGAAACTTTTATGGCTGAAGCTATTTATTGTACATTCCCATGAATCGGTAGCAAATATCTTCTTAAGAGATCCGTCATGTCCACATTTACTTGCACTGTCATAAGCCACTTGAAGGCTTCAGCTCCGAATTGATCAAACCTAACGCCATACCTCTCGCTATGCTGATTTGTTCATGAGAGTAGCAAGACTCTAGTGACCGCGACTGTAGCCATAACCACCGCGACCGCGAGATGGACGGTACGATTGGCCTCGTGATCGGTGCGATTGATAAGCGCGAACGTCCTGATCAGTGAGCATGTTATCCGAACGAAGACCAGAGCGAATTCCATTGCTGCCGCGTGCCTGAGAATTGTTGTAGCCGTCACCAGAACTGCTAGTTCCAATCGATGGGTCAGGAAAACCGTAGCGTCCGTCTTGGAACGATGTCGGAGCATTTCTAGGAGCAGCTGGCGGAGAGTAGCGAAGGGTATCTTTTCGCTGTGATAGGAATATCTCGTTGTTCTGCGGCTCTTCAACGTACATCCCATCATCATCTTCATCCGTAACCATAAGTGTAGGTGTAGATGTCGGTGTGTTAATGGGTTGAGCACCAGAGCTCGCAGTTTGGAGGTAGACGTGTAGCAAGTTGCCGTCAGCCATTTTATTGTTATATTTTGCAATAACACTCTTGGCTTCCTGCTCTTTGGACAAGACTAGTTCTGCGATGACGGTAGGACTGGACGAGATCAATCGGCAGCTCACAAATCCTGATTCTTCATTGTTTCGACCTGAGAACATAGCCGCTTCAATGTCCGCAGCCGTAGTGCCAAGTAAGAAATTCTGTGCAATCACGATGTATGGACCTGCACGGCCTTTGATACTGAAGCCACCGACTGCTTTACGGTCGGGAGCCCGCTGCGCAATAGTGTTGGCGAGGTTTGGATCGCTTGTAACACGAGTGATTCCGACCACAGTACGTTGCAGGGTTCGAGCTTCAAGTGTACGATTCGGTGTGGACGCCTTGGTGATACGGTGGGCTGGAAGGCCTTTAGCCGCGCTCACATGAGCTCGTGTGCCAGTTGTTTGCGCGCTGGAGCGTCGACGTGACCCTATAAGCTCGTCAGAATTGTCTGTATTTCGCTGGTGGAGAGACTTGCCTAGGATTTCGTTCGCAACTCGTTCATTCCGGCGTCGCTCACGCTCTGATTGATTGGTTAGCATGTAGTGACTATCTCGAACAAGGGAATCGGGGACATACTAGTTTGAATGAAGTCGTTGAACGACGTGGACGCAGGTTCGGGCGCCATGGGTAACGAGGTGGATTATGTTGGACAGGCTATCGCATAATTTGGCGAAGACGAAACTTCTTTTTAAAGGCGCACAGAAGTTAAGGCTGGTCAGAGGGTGTTTCCGGTCTGTCAAATAGCAAACGCGTACAAACGCCGTGGTGTTGCAAGAAAATCTTGTTGCCTTGCAGCCCCACCTGCGTTTTAGTGTCAGATCACGAGCGTTCCTACTTACCGTATATATCTGAAGTAGTCAATTGTTACGATGTGCAAAAGTTGTTGTATTCTGTTTACCTTAGCTCAAGCTGCACTGGCAGTCTAGATCTAGGAAGGTGGGAGACTTGTGACTGTCACGTATCTTCCCGTAACGTCGACGATGAGAACTACTTCAAGTGACATAAATTCACAGAACAGAAAAGATTGCCGTCTGGACGATTCTTAGGTATAAGTTGGTACGCTGCATGATCAGCACCCGCGGTAGTATTCCAACATAATGATGGACACTACTTCGCCTTGGACAAAGCCATATTGTTGACTACGATGTCCAAAGTCTTCCTCTCCACACAAATCTAGTCCTAGCTAGCTTCGGGTGCTTTGAAACATCTTCGTATAGGACAACTTTCGGCAGGAGCGGCAATCAAATGCCAATAATTGAAGACATCTCGTAAGATGAGACTCTCGTAGTGCTTGATTGGTCCTCGTTGAGGACCTCTATGAGAGACTAAGGTCTAGTTTGCGCAGTAGAGATAGGTATTGAGTCGATTTCAGACTGCGTGGTGGATTTGATGATTGGTCGTCCTCAAGTCTTCTGGTAGCTTGAAAATTTACGGAGTAGCCATGAACTTCCGTGTTCTTGATACTCCTGTTTGGTAACAACGAGCTTCTCTAGATGTTCGCGATTACCAGCCATACGCGCTCCTCCGAGCCAGGCATACTTGACTGGACTATAAACATTAGAAGAAGTTCAAAAATGGATAGGCTACTTCACTTACTCTTCTGGTGCGGCTACTCGGACTGGATATTCGGATGGAGATATCTGTTGAAGCGTACATTGTAATCGCTCCATGAATCCTGGAATTTTCACATTGCCACCAACTGCAACAACATTTGCAAGTAATGCTGGTCGTATCTCTGACGGCAAGGCATTGACACTCTCCATAATCATCCATGGCAAACCCGCTTCTTTCATACCAATATCTCCAGGGTTAAAGAGTAGCTCAGGTACCGCAAACCTCTCATTCTTCAAAGTAACTATAGGCTCCTTTGATGGACCTGCTGATTGTCTCTTGGCGGAATCGGCGTCATGTGGCCTAACTATTCCTTTTGGTCGGGTTTCATAATCTGGAAGAACGTAGTCTACTGCGATGGTGGTGTCGATACGTCTTCGGTCACGCTGGCCACCCTTCCATGTCTTCTCCAAATCTCCAGCAAAATCTTGGCTCACAAAGGATGTTGCTTCCTTAATTTCGTTGACCAGCCATGGTTCATCTCGGACATCGAAATGACGCACAGATATCAGATCTTTAAGATAGTTGGTTAAGAACTTTCCTCCAATATCCAGACGTCGGATGGCTTGCTGCACAGGTCGACCTCTGATGACTGGAGTTACCGTGGTGTGCGAGTAGCCAGAATCTACCACTAATAGGCAATCGACAGGCTGTACTGATGTAGCGAGAGATGCATCACCGTATAATGTGGAAATGTTATTGTATGCATTCAGCGCCGGGCCTATACGAGAAATTAGTAAAGATAAATCAATAATAGCCACACTCGACCATCAATAACGGACTCACAGACCCAGAATCCTACAGTAGGAAGCAAATTCAAATTCTTCGAAGACCATCTGATCACAGTTGGTCTGAAGAGTCTGTGGACAATTTGGAGCTTCGGTGAGGACGAGATTCGTTTCCTTTGGATCGCACTGCCAAGCTAGTTAGATATGCAAGTACAAGTCAATAGTGCTTCATTGTAGAATTATACCATCAAAACTGCCTTTTGATCAAAGAAAGATTGATTCCATATCGCTCTCTCGGCCTCCCAGTTCACAACATAACCCTTCTCTACTGGTCGTCGAATGGCCAGCTCTCCAAAATCTTTGCGATTCGTGATCTCCGAACCAATCCACACGTTGCGATCTCGATCCTTTGCAATACAATTCGGGATAGCCTGGCAATCATTCAGGTCTGGCTGAGCTGAGGCAAATCCGGCCTTGATGGTAAACGCCCCATTATCGATGACTAGAGTCGTGTCTTTGATTTGCTTGCCGTGCGGATGTTTGTGGCGGGATGGCATGTCAAGCGTCACCGACTTAAACTTTTGACTGATTGCAAGTTAATAACTCCAAGCTCGCTGAGTGACCGTGAGGACACAGGATGGTGCGGAAAGTTTGGAGATTTAACGATTAGAGTAGTAACTTGGCTAAGCGTTGTTGGTATATCAAGCCATGCAGCCAATGAGAAGCCAGCCGCCAAAAAACTTCATGATCTCTCAACTCTACAATTCTGATTGAGCTCCACATCACCGTCGCAATTGCTACTCCAATTCCTCGAACACCTCCGGCAGCTTCGTACTCGACCGTTCTCTGCACGAGCCGGAATGTCACGATCTCAATCAAAGGCGTCGGACCCGACGCACTTCACCCCAGTGACACCGCACGCGTCAAACAAGATTCCATCAACGGTCAAGCTCGATTCGCGAGCTCCTCCCAATGAGACACCACAGGAGAAAGTTAAACGACTTCGTGAAAGAGCGCGGAAAGCGAAGATGGCACACATCTCCCCCTGGGAACGGGTGATAGAAAGAGGCAGGCTTTGGGCGGACAGGATGCACCGTGCCACCGTTTTTGGATTGATTGGCTCCTCTGGTAAGATGGTTACCTTTTCCGCTGTCATTAATGACCTTCTCTCAGTCTTCTGCGATCTTTCAAACCAACTAGCTAACCGAGACTTTACCTTTAGTGATTGCCAGCGGCGTGGCGGTGTTTGCACTTAGCGACATGATCGTCTACAACCGCAGACGGCGGAACGAATACTACAAACTCCAGGTAGAGCACCGCCAGACAGTTTTAGAAGCAGCTAAAGCTGCGGAAGCCGATGGGACGGCAACAACGATACAACTGGAACTTTTGAAGTTCGAGAAGGAAAGACTGGAACAAGAGAAGGAAAGAAAATCAAAAGGATGGTTCACGATCATCAGAGAGGAGTTAATTGGTGGATTACAGAAAGAGGACGTCAAGGGTGGGACTATGGGCATTGGGCTCAACGATTCTCGTACTTCAATAGAGAGTCAAGGAAATATTGGCCTTGTGAGAGGCGTGGAAGAGGTGATGGATTCGGCGAAAGAAGCCATAAGAAGAGACACTCCAAGTATATCCGTGGTAGGAGGACCTCTGGATCAGCATGCTACAAAGGCCGCGCAAGATGTTGAGAAAGCAACAAAGAGTTGGTGGAATTGGGTAAGAGGAGGATAGCAAGGCTACGTTGATGGACTGCAATTATTTTATCTTTTTGAAGCTCCACTCTAAGACGAGATGGCTGTACAATATTCCAGGCCTTGATGTAGCATAGATGAAATGCATCGCGCTGGAGTTCTAGTAAATATGGCGAGCAAGATAGCATGCGCCTTTCGCCAAACATCACCAATTCGATACCGTATAACAACCGCTTAAACGCTTAAGTCCCAGTCCTTGCACCATGCAATACTCGAAACTCGACAATAGCTCTTTGGTTATGATTCGTCAACACCACTCGCATTAGAGATGGGAATGTAGCTCCGCCTTTCTTTCCAACTCTATGCATATTGTTAGCTCAAACAAACTGCATTCTTTTGCCATGTTCACTACTCACCTGGGTCCATTTCTCGACCCATGGTCTCACAGCTGCGTAGACAAGCAAGCCAGTGGTAGCAGCAATGAAGATAAAGACTACAGCCTCATCCTTGGCCGAATCACGCTTGAAGCAAGTTGTGAAGACATCCTCCTCCTTAGCACTCTCGCAGATTGTCAGGTTATACGACAGGCAGGAGGCTTTATTGCACTCGCTGCAGGTGCCACGAGCCTTCTTTGAGTCTGAATTGGAATCGCCGGAGCCGGGTGAGGTACCATTGAGTTGGATTATGGTGCTATTACTGAAGCAAGTGCATTTACAGAAGGAAGTTGAGGCTACAAACGAGTTAGCATCTTGGAACGAATGTATAGAAATGTCGTTTATACAGGCTGCGAGGCTCAGAGTGACGGAGCTCAGAAGAAGGACAAGAAGAAGAAGTAACCGAGGAGGGCGAGCCATGATATTGTCTGACGAGAGAGAAAGGACAGCAGAGCGTGGAGAGTCAAGTCGGAAGCTGAGAGGCTGAAGCTTGAGTTGTGAATGGAGTAGAGTGGCGAACAGCGAAGAACCGATGGTGTCGTGTCTACTTGCTTTCCCAGTGTCTTATTAGTACAACTTTAAGTCACAGGACTACGCCGGATGACGGGGGTGAGAAGGTCGGAAGCGAGTAGAGCGGATCAAAGGCAAGAAACAAAATGCAGGGCTCGTCATTCGCGATGTTTCGATCAATTGGGTCACTTGGGCGCGCCGTCGATCTCATGCGGCACGAAAAACATGCAAACTTGCCAACTGCTTCTCACTATTTACCCACCATTGTACCTACACATAACTAATATCTGCGTGATCACGGTCGCATAATCCCACTTGTCTCTTCAAAGCTATTTTCCACCCATCGCGCATCCATTTGGCGATAGATTCGGAGCATATGTCATCGTTGGATCCCAGCCTTCGCACCTTTAAAGCTCTTCATCCACCAGCCATCGCATCTGATGACCACTACATTCGATTGTATATCACGCCCTTCAACGATTCCCTCTTAAAAACCTACCTTAGACCGTCTCTCTTATCTCTGGTCAGAAACATCAGCTTCCATACCTTGCAGAACTTTCCAGAGAAGCCTTTTGGTTACGTCGAACTACCAAAGACGGAAGCTGAGAAGATGCGTAAGAAGCTCAACGGAACCATTTTAAAAGGACAAAAGGTCAAGATTGAAGAGGCAAAACCAAATAAGTCTAAGCGTAAGGTTGGCGAAGTTGAAGAAGAAACATCGGCGCATAACTCAACGCCAACCAAACGACCAAAAACGAAAGAGGCGCAAGGCGTCTTACCCGGCGTCGAAGTGGAAGATGGAAGAAAGATCAAAAGAGGCTGGACTGAACCGGTAGATCAGTCTTCGAGGAAGAAACGCACGAAGGGGAAGGATGAAAAGAAGGACAACAAAGAGTCGCAGACATCAAAATATACCCAAGAGCAAGAGATGCTCTTCCGTACTAGACGACATTCTCAGTCGACAGATGATGCCACCGGCGAAAGAAAGAATAAAACCAAGGCCAAAAGGATGGAGAAAACGAGTAAACCCATCTTACACGAGTTTGAGAACAGAAAAGTTCTTCCAAATCAACCAATCGGCACCAAGAACGACAGGAAATCTTACGAATACATTGACGGCAAAGGTTGGGTAGACAGCGACAATAATATCATTGAAGCGGAAAGGAAATCTCGCCGGAATAAATCCAGCGCTGGAGATCCGACAACCAAAGAATCCGTGTCACAATCAAAAAATCAAGTGGAAGAAGTGCCGGCCACACAAGAGGAAAGCATAGTCATTGATCCTGAACAACTTATTCACGATCAGCCAAAGGTGGAGAAGCGTAAGAAGAGGGAAGAGCGAAATGCGAAGAGAGCTACCGAGAGGGCCGAGAGAAATGATGAGCTTGAAAACGAAACACCGCCAGCAACTTCCAATCTACCGAGCCAACAAGACTCTCAAACCTGGACGGCATCGGCATCTGCGCTCGAAACGCTCTACAAACGACGAGGTGTCTCCAGCATCACAACGCCTCTCTCTCTTCCATCATCCACTAAGACTTCACCCATGAGACCACCTCCGATCAACACAAAAGCAGGCTTCGGCTTTGGCTTTACCAACGACAATAGTGATGATGACGAAAATGAGGCCGGTGATCAAGTACCACCGTTGACGCCATTCTCACGCGAGGAAAGGGACATTCGGAGCATCAGGAGTGCCGCACCGACTCCTGATACTGCAGCTATTGGAAGGAGATTCTCCTTCTCGTTCATGGGCGATGAAAATGACGACTCTGATGACAGTGATGACTCAAACGATAACGAAAGCAAGGCAAAAACTCAGGATGACGAAGTGAAACTTGACGCTCATGAGAGTGACGATGATAACGGTCATGCAGCAAGCGGATTACGCGATACGAATGACATTCACCCAGACGGCAAAGACCAAGTAGAAAAGGAAGAGAGCGAGTTCTCAAAGTGGTTCTGGGAAAACCGCGGCGACAACAACAGAGAGTGGAAGAGGAGACGAAGGGAGGCACTCAAAGGAAAGAGGCAAAGAGAGAATAGACGCATTGGTAGGACAGTGGTGTAATATTGTTGCAGCTATATAACGGCCAACTACATTATTAGAAGTGAGTAGTTGGGAAACACTCCATAGAGCTATGAAACACGTGAGAATCAAATCATCGCCACTAGGCAAATCTTCGTTGCTCACAAAGCAGAACTTTTCGACTTATGCAAATTGGGTATCTCGCTGTCGTAATCGTTATCGGTAGAAAAGTCGTTAGGTTCCATGTCAGCAATTGGAAATATTACACTCGAGGACGACGATGCTGCAGCCAGCGAGCAACAGCAATGAAATCATCGGCATCACCGCTATTGCGAAAGGTCAAAAGAGGTTCCCCGTAGCGGCCATTGAACGGTATATAGCCCTGGACGAAAACGTAAGGTCGCAGAGAACTCAAGCGCACAAGTCTGTTGTTCAACTTGAGAGCCCATCCTCTCAGTTGAACGTGGTCCGTAATAAACGCCGTCCAGATGGGACAACATCTCATTTCTCCAGTGTGCGGGCGAGCTTCAATGCGACTGGCTCCGCTATCATGATCGTAATAGACGCGCAGCGCGTGTAGGTAGTCGCCGTCTTCCGTCAGCGCGCTGAATAGAGTTTCTTCGTCATACTCCGGGCGCGCCGAGGGATTGTTCTGCGGAAAATCTCTCACCGCCCTTCTAGGGTCGTATTGATGGTCTTGGTTCTTCATGGCCGCGTACACGCAGTGAAACATCACAAGCTGTTCGTAAGTAGGGAAGCTAATGTTCACCCATCGAACCAATCGGCCAGATGAAGTTCTACGACAGAATTGGAGAAGATTGCCATTTCGGTACAGAGTGAGATCCGTAAGAGTGGCGCAGTAACGCAGCTGCGCTTCCATAGTATCCGTAGCACTAATCAGAAGGCGAGCACGATGATCTGTTGGACGCCAAAAGAAACGTGCTATTATGCTTGACTGTCGAAGAAGAAACTTCGCTACTTCGACAAAATGGTGTTGCTGTAGAAGCTCGGGAACGTCACGATTTGAACTGCCATAGTATGTAGTTGGTCCGAGGTCAGTCGCAAAATCTGTTGCTGGTAAGTGGCGGTCAAGGAGCGCTTGCGCCCAGTGGCCTGTGGCGAGTGTACCAGAGGAGTTTGTAGCAAAGGTTCGCGTGGAAGAATATGTCGCTGTGGACAGAGTAGGTGAGCCAGCATCAAAGTCATCGGGTACCTCCGGGACATGAGGGCGAAAAGTGTTACCATCCAGAGCATCAAACAGTGGTGGTGGTTGTATGTGGAAGTTCACCGAGTTCCTTCTTGGTCTCATCTCGCCCACACCGATACTCAAGCTGTCAAGCTGCTCTTGGAGAGGAAATTGCTGGCGGAGCATCCATTCGATCCAGGTTCGATGACGGCTCATCTCACCTGCAGGGAGCTGCATCCTAAACACAGTTAATCTCAAGCCACCCAATGCTACTTTGTAAAACAAACCCATCGAGAGCATCCAACATATCGTCCACGAAGAGTTGGTATATGCCCAGCCAAGCACTCAGGCTTTGGTTGATTCTAAATTCACCGAAATCAGAGCACAATCGCTCCCACGCAAATCTATAACATCTTTCTCCTTCGATGCCATGTCTTGTGTCAGCAAACATGTCCCTCACTCTCCGCAAAGTGGGTTGTAAGCTGCTGAGGAGCAAACGGACATCGTCATTCAATCGTTGATCGGATCGGCGTGCGACTTCTAAGCTTAGGCTGCGTAATCGCTGTGAGAGCGTGACGAGATCTTTGACGCTGAGATGAAGCTCCGGGTCCTCGGGAATGTGGTCTTCGAAGACCTGAAGACCAGACACAACATCCTCCGCATCTTGCACCGCTTGTAGCAGACTCAGCACCATCTTCGAACTCTCCGACATCGCGCCAACTGCCAAACTTCCATAAAAGAAAGACGGCAACTCAGAGCCGATGGGACCAAAAGTGAGAGCAAGTAGAAACAGAAGCGCAGAACACGCGGTTCGCAATAGAACGATGCAGCCCTGTGCAAGAAATCCCCCGCAGCAGTTCCGATTGCATTGAGGCTCTGCAACGACGTTTTTGGTGGTGCGAGGACGTCGGAGCTAGTTGACGTGGTCGAGCATGTACGGTATGCTTCACGCAGGTCTAGAAGACCAATGACACGCTCTACCGCGTGATGGGCCACATGCCGAAGTCGCGGTGATGCATGATGGTGTAGCCTTGAAACTTTGATTCGTACGTGAACTGCAGAAAGCCAGAAGAAAGAGAGACGGTGAAGGCACAAAAGACCTGCTGGATGCTTTCCTGGCTCTTGCTCGAAAAAATTTGTTTCACATTCAATGTCGCGCGGTACGAGACCCGTGATCGGACGCCATGTCGCCATCGTCAGCCGCCGCCGAAACGCCCATCTGCACACTTCACAGGATCCGTTTTGACAAGAAACACAGGACGGTGTGAAGGTACCGGAAACGTTGAAGATGGCACGAGTAAGTAGTGATGCCAAGGCATGTAGAGTACTGCATCGACCATGTAGAAAAATCAGTCGTTGTTGCCTAAACTTGTCAGACTTTGTGCTGTAAATTCGGCTTTATTATCGGTATTCATGTCCCAATGATATGAAAAGAGTGGCACCAAACATCATGGAGACAAGAAATTTGGATTGAAGTGGAGTTGGTCCAAGATAATGATATATCATGTCAGATGGAGACCAGACTCACGTCTCGGAAGATCGCTGCGCCTCACTCGTACTGTCCAACAACTCCACCATCCCCAGTCCAGCCTGATCAAGCGCCACGCGGCTTCCTTCCAATGATCGCCTTGACATTCTGAGCTGCTTCAGTCCAAGGATACATGAGTCACGGTCACGTTTTATCGTGTCCTCAACCCTCCTGCAGTCCAAAGCTGTGCCTTTTCACCAATCCAGCCGCAGCCAACCGTTCATCGATCAAGGATTTTACCATCTTCTCCAATATCCCACCTTCACCTGTCTCTTTGCCACCAAAATATGCCGCAACTTGCTTCTCCACGTACTTACCCGTCATGTCAGCCTCCACGTTCACCTTGTCGCCAGCCTTCTTGCCAGCCGTGATAATCTTCTCTTGTGTGTATGGAATGAACATAATCTCAAACCATCCTTCCTCGTCGTCTACCGCCGTGATGGTCAAACTAGCTCCATCCAATGTGATGAAGCCCTTTTCCACTATGTATCTCAACACCTCTTTGTCTCGTGGCTCTAGACGAAACGTAAGAGCGTCGCCATCCGGCGTGACCGAAAGTATGGTTGCGGTAGTGTCAACGTGCCCTTGGACGAAGTGTCCGCCCATGCGTGTAGATGCCGAGACGGCGCGCTCGAGGTTGACTTGACTGTGCGAGGTGAGATCGCCTAGGTTTGTTCGACGTAGCGTTTCGGGAGCTACGCCGACCGTGAAGGATGATTTGGAGAAGCTCGTAACCGTCAAACAAGTGCCTACTCTATGTAAGACCAGCTATCGGAGTCCCAAAGGCTTCTGAACTGCATTACCATTCACCGAGATACTGTCGCCTCCATGACAGTCGCTGAGGATATCCTCTGCGCCAGAGATGGTCAGAATTTTGCCATCTTCGGTTCCTTCCAGCTTCGACACGGCTGTGACTGTCAGTAGTATTCCGTACTCGTACTTATGTGGTGACGCACTTCCAATGGATTCCACAATGCCTGTGAACATATTTCGAGTTTGCGAAGGATTTGGAAGAATAGATTGATTGATTAGACCCGACTTGCAGCCCAGCTAAGCCTTACCAACGTTCAGCCGAAGTCGGACTGTCGCTTGAAGCTTAGACGACTATCCCAAAGCTCTTTCTTCAGCATCGTGGCAGAATCGCAAGAAGTTTAGCATTTGATAATTCAGACCCTGGAATGATGAGATCTGGCTCGGCATCTCGGTTAGTCACCGCCGTCCGACTTCAAACATCCTCAGCCTTCAAGTTTCTGCGGTCTTGCGGAGATGAGCGGGAATAAATGTCATTCTTCTGTATTTCTTCCCTTGCCTGAGCCCGAAAATTATTATAGAAATATTAATTGAACTTGAATATGTCGTTGATCATGGCTTTGACCTTGCTAAGAGCGTCAAGACGACTTGCAAGTGCGTGGAGATGCAGTAACTTTCGAAGATCCTTTGCTTCCGTAAACCATGGCAATGAAGCCGACATATTGCCACTCTCTGGTATCCGTGTACTGGACATGACAAGAGTCCTCGCTGGAGTTAGTAGCAGTATCACTCTGATTTTGCATCAAGACTGAGCATCTCTAGCCGTACTGCACACAGATTCTTGGTGACCTTGGGTATGATTAAGATACCCAGTATGCGGCCTCTAGGAGGTTCGGACGTCTTCAAGATGCTAGAATTAACGTTAGCAAAGCGCTGAAATAATAAAAATTGAACATCCAATCCGAGGAGACGACACTCGAGCTTGGGGACCACCATTTGCGCCATACAAAGACCCATCAGCACCGCACAGAGGTCCCGGAGAGAGCGCCTACTTCCTATCAGTGAATCGTAACAAGAAATCGCTTGGACTCTCCTTTCAGCACCCTGCAGGAGTGGACATTCTACACCGGCTTGCCAAAGATTGTGACGTTCTAGTTGAGAATTATCTCCCTGGAGCCTTGAAGAAGTATGGCATGGATTACGAGACCATTAGTGGCGTCAATGCTGGTATTGTGTATGCCAGTATCACCGGGTACGGACAAACTGGTCCTTACAAAGATCGTGCTGGTTACGACGTAATGGTGGAAGCGTAAGTTTTGCTGTATCAATGTATGAACTCTACGCTTACGGTATTAACAGCGAGATGGGTCTAATGCACATTACTGGGCATCGAGATGGACCACCGGCCAAGGTAGGAGTGGCAATCACGGATCTGACGACTGGCTTGTATACGTCAAACTCTGTTCTTGCTGCTCTGCTCAGCAGAATCAAGACTGGCAAAGGACAACATATCGACGTCGCGCTTGCTGATTGTCAAATTGCTTCCCTTGCAAATATTGCTAGTTCTGCTCTTATCAGCGGTAAACCTGATTCCGGAAGATGGGGAACCGCCCATCGTAAGTACTTCTCGGTTTTGTAATTAACAACGCAGCTGATCGGTATAGCTTCAATTGTTCCGTACCGAGCATTTAAAACAGCGGACGGTGATGTCCTATTTGGTGGAGGAAATGATCGTCTCTTTCAGGTAATGTGCGAGAAGCTTGGATTCCCGGACTTGCCCAAAGATGCACGATTTGAATCAAATAACGTTCGAGTGAAGAATCGAGATGTGCTTGAGAAAATGATTGAAGACATCACAAAGACCAAGACTACGAAGGAATGGCTTCAGATTTTCGAAGGGAGCGGCGTTCCATATTCTGCTATCAATGATATCCAGACAACATTGCACCTTGACCATGGTAAGTTGTACTATTCCGAACTTGAACCTATCCGACGGCTTGTATTCGCTATTCCATTGCATACAGCTTCTGACATTCTAATAGTTGCTGCTCGTAATATGGTCACAGAAGTTGAGCACTCAGCATGCGGTCCGATGAAATTGGTCAATACTCCCGTCAAATACTCCTATTCAAAACCAAGCATACGAAGTGCACCACCTACGCTTGGTCAACATACAGATGAAGTCTTGCAGAACTTGCTCGGTTTGAGTAGTCAGGATGTTGAGGACCTGCGTCGTGAAGGTGTTGTTGCTTGATAGTAACGCGTCTACAGGATTCCACAACACGCTTCAATTAATTTTCTCTCACAATACGTCAACCTGGCAATTGTCGGCGCGACAATAACACGTGTCTCGTGACCATGGCAACTTCTTCAATCCACTTGCTTTCATGCTTTACTACCAATCTCTCTTCTTCAACATTTCTACCCGCAAATTGATATAGTTCCAACACCACGATCTTCCCATTCACGACTGTATATCATACGACGCCTTAGCGACGACAAATTTGCGATGGAAATCTTCAAGATTCTCGTGATGCTCGTTATGTGGATTGGCGTTGTTGCCATACCACAGGAAGCTGTGACTCTCATTAACTTGCCGGCAGTTAACAACATACAAACAGTTACGGCTACAGTTACTACGTTGATCACTCAGGTTGTCCTGGCACCAGAGATCACTGAAACGGTCACTATCAGCGTGGCGAGTACGTCGAACTCGACAAACCTTACAAGCGTATATTCTACGTCTCTCTCAGTCGTCCAGTCTGTCGAATTTTCTTTGACTCTCAACTCTACCACATCTTCAATCGTGTTGACCAGCGCAAATGGGAATGCCACTTCCAAGCCGGTCTCTGCATTGCCACCCTCATCTGCTATCCCACCTTCCACGTTTTCAGCGCCGTCTTCCTCTAATCTCGGTGAGTGTCCTGAGGTCCTTTTTATTATACAACATTACTGACGTTTACCAGTTCAAACCTCTATCTCTCCAACGCCGACCTCTGCGTCCACACATCCGACCGTCTCACTCTGCTTTCATACGCTCACGGTCACGACATGCGATTCGGTTGGGCCCGTTACATCTTCGCTAACCGGCACCGCGTACATGACTGGCCCTCTTCGTTACCCCTCGGCCTATCTCACGGCTCTTGTCTGCTTTCTGCTTGGTATGTCTCTCTAGCTCTGCGTCAAGAATGCTTATCGTGTGCGCCTTACTCACACAAGGATGGGTTATATTGAAGTTGAGACATCTAGAGCAGCACTCATAGATAGATCAAGATGTTCACACGGATTACAGCGTCGTCCTATGATGTCTGGCTGAATAATGTATACTTAGACCCGAGAAAGATCCTCTTTTACCGGCTCAAGCCAAAAATTTGAAATATTCGTCTCATCCACCCATGTCTTCAGCTGCCACCTGCGTCCTTTGTCTCCGTCATTCATACACTCTGTTCCAATATCCTCCCCTAATGCCATCCAGTGCTCCACTGTCCCCCTGAACACGAGCTCGCTAAACGGCCAACTCGCAAACGCCAACAACACTCCCCACAAGATCAATAGCAGCGCAGCAGCAAGCTCATATGTAGGCCATGTGCTCACTTGCCAATATGCAACAATCGTGCCGCTGTATCTCCACGGCTGCGACTGTGAGCATTGTTCCGATGACACGTTAGCTACCAAAAGACCCAGATCAATCATCGGCTGGGTATCTTCAATGAGACCGGGATTGCCCGACAGGTAGGCAAGAATCATGGCAAAAACAGTGCGCAGGGGCGCTTCAGCGCACCAAGACAGCCAGTTATGATTGTCGCCTGCCAGTCCCGGCGCATAGTAACTCGGGTAGCTAGTGGTGCTCCCATTGCAAGCCGACCAGTAGCCGGTGTATTCTTGTGTCAACCTATCGTACAGACCGGTATCAAGTTGCGTCGGGCAATTGCCTGGCATGTCGATGATCTCAGGACCCGTGATCACTAGTGCCGAGTCAAAGAGCGGGATGATGTCGTTACTTGGGTTGTTCGTCTCGACAGCCTCTGTATACGAGCTGAAGTTTCCTGGGTAGACTCCGAGGTAGTAGCAATCTCCAAGCACAAAGCTCATGCACACATAGAGCAATTCTCCACATGAAGAATGCGACTTTGTTCCAACGTAAGGAGCAACATCAGGCACAGTGGCATTGAGGTCGTGATTCCAAACTGCAGTCAAGAAGGGACCTTGAAAGTCCCACTCCAACGCGCTTGACACCTTTGGTGCCATTAAGCTTTGGAAATTCTCCTGAGGTGCTTGAAGTTCGACGTATCTTGCTAGGTGGTAAAGGCCATGAATGCCAAACAAGACTTGCCATGAGCCGTCTTGAGTTGATATGTTGCTGACCGTGCTAGTCTGAGCATATGCTTCCGGAAGAGAAACGAAGTCGGCGAAGACACTGAGTTGCATCCTCGTTTCATTTGCGGGTAGCCATAGGTCAGATTCAGTCGGCGAAGGATGGCTTGGGTCGAAGCTGCATCCAAAAAGCGGTAGAGTTGTGATGGAGTTCTGGAGGTCAGGTTCACTACCAATGGCGTCCAAGTTGTACCTGAAGCTTTTGGTCCTAAAGGAGAAAGCGAGTCGATACATTAGCGCTGTCGATGCATATATGCCGATACACAGCACAGCAAAGACGGTGGTTCTCCACATTTTAGCTCGCCATCTGAACCAAGCCCTTCCAGGTCTCTTCAGTTCCAGCATGTCTGAAAGATCATGCAAGTATATGCCGCTTTGCAGGAACTGTCGAGATTCCAGTAACGCTATCCGATACACCGCTCTTTGCGTACACGTCCAAGCGATTGCCGTGCCAATACCGAAAAGAACGAGTGGTAGCCACGACGGCAGCCTATGAAGAAGAGCGATGGTCGGGTACTCTACTATAGTCGCTGATATCTCGCTCCATGAAGATACGTTTTGTCGTTGAACAGCCTCGAATGACTCAATCAGGAAGGACGTGGAAGCATCTGCAATCGCCAAGCAGCCCAGAAGAACTGCGACAACACTTGCAAACATGACCAAGGAGTCAAATTGACTCCACCTTGTGGTAATCTGGCTACGCTGGATGATTGTCGACGTTGATACTGTGCCAAAGTCAGGAAATGGCATCCAAGAGCGATGAATTATATACCACTTCTACTTTCATGCTCTTCCTGTCTCCAACAATCTCTTAGCTCAATCGTTGCTCCTTGTTTCCAATTTAATATCGAACCATCTTCTGGCGCGTCCATTCCAAGCTCTTGCTTGAGACTTGCCTTCTCAGTTCTCCCTCTTTCAGGTGTCACATCTCGATAACAAACTGCCTTAATCTGTGGCCGAGTTCCGGCAAACCTAGCACCGTCATTAATTTGAACATATCCTCCGGAACTCATGCTTGTTCTCTTTGAAGAGACGAAGCGAACATTTCAAGGGTCAGAATGTCAAGAACAAGTTCGCAAATTCTAAGAGTAAATGCGTAGAAGAGAAACGCAAATCGTAAAGTCGCCCCAGTAGAAACACACAACGCTCTCGAAGCGAATCTCAGCGAGGGACCGCGATCCTTCAAACCAAGCTTTTGTAGTCCGACAAGTTCTTTCAGGAAGAGCAAGCCTTTGAATTTCCATCGTAGGGCTAGCGTTGCCCATGTTTCTTGACAACTTCGAGTCATGGATCGAATAGCCTGAGCTTCGAGAACGTTGGTATAGTAGTGGACTGTGAAGCAAAATCCAGCCCCATCCCTGGCATGGAAACTAAGATTGGCTTCCGCTGTGTTTCAGATGGAACCATAATGCTGATTCCGGGGCGCAGAACGCTGTCACATCCTCACCATATCGGTTTGGGATGATGTTGCGATGGGCTGAAACACTATCTCGGTTAGACCTTAAGGAGAAATTCACCCTTTTAAAGCGAGAACGGTAGAGGGTAGAGAAATCGTGGCAAGAACCAAAGAAAGTCACGAAAACAAAAAAACAATTGCTAGAGCTGTCCGAGGACATGACTTGAAAATATGTTTCTAATGCGTCCACGGTTCTCGCCAAGAATGACTGGCATTGTACGGAGTATACCGTTCACAGACTGTCACGAAACTGCTCCAAGATATGATCCGTTCATAATATCGTTACTATCCTCATTCGTGGTCACTTTGGTCTCATTAGTCCTTGAATTCATCTTTCAAAACCCACCGTCCTCTTCCCTGTGCATTTGATCCGCCTTTCTCTAGCTTCGCAATCTTTCTCAGCATCTCTTTGAACTCTTGAGTTCGTTGCTCCGTCCCACAGTACCGATTGAAGTGCTGGATCAGCATTTGGGTGTACGCGCTCCCACCATGCGCGTTCAAGAAATCGCGGATCATAATCATGAAATCTTTGCCTTTTGGATGATTGGAATTCGGTGTTGATGCTCGTGAAGACGATCCCGAGGCGACGTTTGAGCTTGGATTTCCCAATCCATCTGAGAGACCTTGTCGAGCTGCGAGATTCGATAGAATGGTCGCAGAGGACGGTCCTCCACCACCTCTTCGTCTCCCAGATGCAAAGCCTCCGCGACTAGACCCAAGGCCAGAACGTAGGGGTTCTTCAGGCCGACCAGCAGTACCAACGACGCCTGTCCACGTAGGAATACCGGCGGGTATGGTCTTGGCAATGCTACCGGCACGCTTGAGTTCCAGTGCAGCTCGGTCGGCTACTTTTCGTGCTTCTGCAGCAATAATCTCAGGGTCAGCTGTGATCTTGCGCTTGCCGCTTCCACTCGCGAGAATTGCATCGTGCTCGTGAGCAGACTGAACGCCGGAGCGAGCGAAGATGGTAGAGAGAAGCCGCCGATCTTTTGCGTCCGCTGCTCCTTCACCTGAATTGCCATTCACAGCATCGTCGTCGTCGTTGGTTCGGTATTCCTCCTGCTTCGCAATTCCGAAAATTGAGTTTATCTGTTTATTGGCATCGGCAGCTGAGGGAGCATTTGTATCTGGATCGGTCGTGCGTATCGGTAAAGCTTTCGCTTTCCCTTTGCCTTTTTCATCTTTCTTCGGCGCAGACAGCTTGATCTCTGTGCCTTGGAAGATCGAACCCGTCTCCGTGATATCACTCTCGTCACCTAGTGTAAATAGGTCGTGAAGATCTCGCAGTTGGAAAGTTTGCCGCTGCTTCGGATCTCTAAGGATTTTGTTCGATAAGAACTGCTTGAAAATCTGGCGATGGTAGATCTTCTCTTCGATGGTTCCAGCTGTCATCAGCCGATAGATTTCAACCTCTCTCCTTTGGCCCAAACGCCATGCACGCTCACGTGCTTGTACATCCGTTGAAGGATTCCAATCTGGATCATAAATGATAACTCGGTCTGCGCCTGTGAGATTTACGCCTAACCCACCAACTTTTGTCGTAAGTAGGAAAACGTGGAGGTCTGGATCACGATTGAACTCATCGACCAGATTCTGTCGGTCTTTGATGGAGGTTGCTCCGTCCATACGGCGATATCTGAGCCCTGGCATGCTCTTTATGAACCTTTCCAGGATGTCAAGCATGATTCTATGCTGAGCGAAAAGAAGCGTTTTATGGCCAGCCTTCTTCCATATCTCGAGGAGAGCTTTGACAACTTGCATCTTTCCCGACTTTGTTGGATTTCCATAATCGTAGGTTGAACGCTTGGAAAGGTGTTTGTGATCGACGAGATCAGGATGATTGCAAATCTTTCGCAGAATATCCACACCATACAACGCTTGTCGTTTGCCTGCTTCAATGCTCTTCATTTCCTCCGAACTGAGAAACCTCTCATACTCTGAGCGTTGAAGCTTCGTGAGCTTGCAGAATAAAACACGTTCACTTTTCTTTGGCAGATCTCGTGCTACATCTACTTTGAACCTCTGAAGCAAATACGGGCTGATTGTCTCTTTGAGTGCTTCGGCGCACTTCATTGCTGTCTCCACATGGAGGTTTGAAGCATTTGCATAACCGCCAGTTTTGATCGGAAGCTCAAACTGATTACGGAAGTTGACCAAAGTTCCTAGCCGCATAGGAAAAACGAAATCGAATAGCGACCACAGCTCAGTCAGGTTATTCTGCATCGGTGTCCCGGACAGAATGACTCGATTCGGGGTGACTAGCTCTTTGCAAAAGATAGTTATTCTCGCGTTGGGATTGCGGATCTTGTGACCTTCATCCAGTACCGCGTATTCCCACTGCAAGTGGAGAAGTAGGTCTGAGTAGCTCTGCAAGCCAGAGTATGTTGTGACGAGAACGTGTCCGTCCCTTTCAACTTTATTCACGATGCGCTTTGCCGTCTTATGGCTCTTACTAGTCTTGACAGTGCTGCCATCCCATCTATCTTCCTCGAGATCACGCTCATATCGATCTTCGGCTCTGACATTCAGCATGCCACTACCGGAAGTGTGAAGAATTGACACCCGTAGAGGTGGCCACCAACGATGAAATTCGTTGACCCATTGCTTCATCACAGTCGCAGGACATACAATGATGATCGGCTTGGTAAGCTTCTTTGAATAGTGCAATCCGGCGAGGAATGCGATGATTTGAATTGTTTTCCCAAGGCCCATTTCGTCACCGATGATACCGCCGACTTGTTGAGAGTAAAGCTCCCACAACCACTGCACACCTGTTTTCTGGTAATCGAAGAGCGAAGGATAGATATCTCCGGGTATGCGCAGGCCTCCTTCTAACACGGCGTCATCGCGCGTCGGATGAGGTTTGTACCATTCCCGTAAACTATCCTCTGAATCTGGCTCAGCCATCTCTGCGTTCTCAGCTGCTGCAGATGATAGAGCATCGCGCTCATGGGCTTTAATTCGTGCCACGTTACGCCTTTTGGACCATTGCTCGACCCTTCGCTGATAGACTTGTTCGTTACCGTCGTCGATGCCGGCAAGGTCCTCTTCTTCGGGTCCACTCTCCTCCGTATCTGCATCTATCCTTCTTTTGGTCACTAACTTTTTAGCCTTGCCTCTCCGTGGAGGTGTTGTATCCCGCACATCAGCATCAAAATCGCTCCCACCTTCCTCGGACTCGCCGAGTGCCGCCAATTGTCGATCATCAAGGTCTGGTACGAATTCGCCGTCTTCTTCATCACTGCCAGAGACGGGAGAAGTCGATGTAGCACGTGCGACAGCCTGTTTGGCTTCCTTACGACTTTGAAGCCTTCGCCGCTTCGCCGACGGCGCCCAGGGAGTTTCCACCACAGAATTAGTCAGGCCGAAATCATCGTCAAAAGTGCCAGGTTTCATGAGATGGACATGCGACATTTGCTGAGATGCTTCTCCAACAGTACCGGCCATCTCATCTATCAGCTCCGCATCCGCTGCAGCGTCCTGCTCTGCATCAAGCATGACTTCTTCAAGACTTGAACTTGTCACAGGCAAGGCTGGCATTCGTGAGAACGGAGTAATCTTCCCGGTTCGGATCAGAAAATCTCTCTTGCTTTCGCCTGGCAATCGGCCTTGAGCCTTCTCTTGCCTGGACTCAACAGTATTCGTCTCGACTTCATTGTGCCTCTCCTCGATCCTTTTTGTTATCTGCTGCAGTTCCTCATCCAACTTCACAATCTGCTTTGTATAGTTCTCTTTCTCCGCTCTCAGAGCAGTCTTTGTTGCATGGTTGCCGAACTGCGCCAGTCTGCGGTCAATGTTCTTGATCTGATTCACGAGGCGTTGACGGTGTAGTTCTGTCTTCTCGAGACGTTTCTGATCGCGCTCGTCAGCTTGTCCGATGAGGAGTTGATCTGCCTGGCGACCAATATCTCGTTCAAGTTCGTCTTGGTCTTTGGCGGTGGCGAGCAAGCTCAGACGTGTTTCTTCGTCGATGGAGTCTTCATCGTTTGTGTTGAGCGGCAACATTCCAGTTTGAGCGGACGATGAGGCACCGACGTTGGCAGTCACATTTTCGGGCTCAGTTCTGGAGCGACTTCCATCCGATGCGCCTGTCAATGTTGGCTCACCGGCATGTCCTTCTGCCATCTTTGAAGTCACTAGAGTACCCGCAGATCATAGGCAGCAGAGGTTTGAAGGCGATGACGGAAGCCTTGGACCGATGGGCAGAACCGTAAGAAGGCGTATTACTACGTTGGACCCTCTAAAATATGGTGTGGTTGAGGTCTGTTGTAGAAAGGAAAGGAAACTGAAGGCAGTCGCGGTTTCGTACTTTACGCCCGCTTTTCAACGGGTCGGGCTGCGTCGGGAGTCGCGAACTCACATGAGTCACTTTACGGGATCATACGCTACTCTAGTGCGTGGGTGGCGAGCAAAGGCCGCAAGCCATTCGTTGCTCAGCCTCTCAATTCGAAGAACAGTGGCAAGACGAAGTGCGACCATTGAATTTCAACTTAATACTACCTAATGACCGTTGCTAGAGAAAGGCCTTCCATCCTTCGCCAAAGCCAAGTCACCATTTCCATTACAATGATATTCCTGGCCTGCTTACTGCTTCTTTTGGTTGAACTCATCAATTGCAGCACCGCAAAGACGAACGTTGAGTGGAGCGTCCAGAGGCCCAAGAACCAGTTCAACGAGCTCAAATGCCTCACCGTTGCCGAATTCAGGATTGGCGATAAGCGTACTGAGCTTCTCACAAGTGTCAATTGGTCCGTGATACTTGGATGGGAAGCTTGGACCGAAAGTCTTCGCGAGAAGGCTGTAGTCCCAAATGGGAACTGTGTTGTAAAACGCCGTCTTGCCGTGGATGAGACGTTCAACCGTATAGCCGCCGTTGTTCAGAACAAACCTATATAAGGCATGAGCGAGGTTCTCACAAGGAGGCGATCAACGCAGAGAGAATGGAGTCAGAACGTTGCCTTTCCGCCATCCTTTGAGCTCCAGTCTGCTTCCGACGTAATTAGACACATACATGACATTTTTCAGACCGTGCCGGAGCATATCTGAAATAGCTTGAACTGTCAGCTGAAGTGAGCCTTCACCGGTGATCAGGACGCCTCTCTTGAATTCGCCGGTCTCCTTGATGGCCTGGAATGCTCCAACCGCGGCACCGGTAGCGTATCCGATACTACCATAGACAGTTTGGTTGAATTGGATGACGCCCGGAGGGAACTTCGATTCGACTATGCCGTATGCAGAGGTACCTGTCTCAGTGATGATACAGTCACCCGGTTTGAAGAATTTCGAAAGCTCCTTATGAAACTTGTAAGACTTCGTCACGAGCAACACCATACGTTAATATCATACCTGCCACAAAAAGTCTTGCGTCAACTTTCCAGTCTCAGCGGCATCTGTGTGCCATGGTGACCACGCAATAGGCGTCTTTGCAACCTTCAGTGGCTTCTCCTTAATGCTCTTGGCTAGGGCCGGAAGAAGCTGCAGAACATGAGAACTTTGCTACATGCTTAAACTGCATTTTGACGTACATATTTCATCTTGAGATTGATCTTTGTTCCTCGCAGCTATTTATCGTCAGCGTTGATGCCAAGGCAGCTTCACAACTTAACGTACAGTTACCCAGAAGCGCTGGAAGTCGACAACGCCATCCTCTTTAACATTCATGGTGAATTCGCCGCTTTTCGCATCTCTTGTCAGCAAAAGATACTCTCCTAAAATTAGAGCATCAACTTACGTGTTGAAATCACTCTAATAGGGGGTTAATTGCATCCATACTAAAGTTGTGTCTGAGGAGACTTACTCCATAGCGTCCTAGCCACAGGATTAGATCTGCGTCTTCAACAGCCTTCTTGACTTCAGGATGGGAACCAGCACCGGCATAGAATCCAGCGAATGTCGGAATATCTTCATCAATACCACCTTTGCCCATGGCTGTGTTATACACTGGGATTCCAATGGCGTCCACGAGCTCTCTGGCCTCCTTGATGGAGTCATTACGCACCGTATCTGCAACGAGTCAACTTGAATTCACCTGAGATGACATCTGGATGGACTGACTTCCGTCCACGATGATCGCCGGTTTGGATGAATTTTCGAGAAGCGATCGCAAGTCCTCAACAACCTGAGCTTCTATTTTTGGATCGTTGGGAGGTAGAACGACTTTGAGCGGTGTCTTTAATTGCTCATCCGATACCATCAGGTACCCGACATCGACTGATATGCCAATATACACTGGACGGCTTTCAACTATCATCTTTGTAAGGATTTCATCGATTTGGTCGCAAGCAGTGCTCTGGTCTCTCAAAACAATTGCTTCCGCGGTGATCTCCTTGGCCATTACTTGGTACATGCTATTGTTCATTGTCAGCATTCACATCTAAAAAGCTCTCCTATCCTAACTCACCCAAATTCGCCAGTTCCAAGGGAGTGGTGCATAATCTTGTGAGCGTTTTGCGCCGGAACACCAGGATAACCGACAATATGGACGACAGGAACGAATTCGCAATAGTGACCGGCCATACCACAGTACGCGGAAAGTTCTCCAGGGCCGAATGTCGTAACGAAAGCGGCAGCGCCTTTCATTCGAGCATATCCATCGGCGGCATACGATGCAACAAGCTCGTTTGGATTTCCTCTCCAATCAAGACCGTTGTCGGTGACAAGATCCAGCAATGCCAGCTCATAGTCTGGTAAACAGTCAGTTTAGTAACAACTTATCGGTATTGTTGGATATCCCTAACCTCCTGGCACGCCATACACTGATCGGACTCCCAGCTGGTGAATTCTCTGGAAAAGGTAGTCGCCAATTTTGATTTGAGGCATTGTGACTTTGGCAGTGATACTGAGAATCGAAGTTGAAACTCACGTTACTCCCCAGATTAAAAATGCTCATCCTGAGTCCCGTATAAATATTAAGCCTTCTGACCAAGCTTTTACCACTGATGGATTCTAATGTCAGGGATGTCAGCAAGTGGGTCGCTGCAAAGATGCAGCCCGAACCAGGAGCTTCATGTATGGTGACAAACCTTGCATATAAACCATTCACGCCTTGGGACCAAAACCATCAACAAAACGGCAGTTAAGAGGATCAGCGGCCGGCAACATCCCGGATTGCTGTGTGTAGTGCCGGGGATTGCCACTCTCATTCGAACATTTGGTAACAAAAATCAAATTGAACGAATCCAATGCAAACGGGCTGTGATACCACCGTGTCGTTCGACTTGCAAGTCTTACACCACACCGCGAGCTATCTCATTCAAGTTACAGTTACATGCAGCTCGGAATGTATTCTTCTGAAAGGATTTTACGTCTCATCCTTGTCGAGGAAGAATAATGTTGTCTGGCTGGCTGATATGATTGAATGATTGCCGAATGGCCGTAGACGATTTGGCTCAGCAAGATGTTATCAATGATGACTTGCATTTTGAAGCAGCTCAAACTACGTTACGGCTGGTCTTTTGACATATGAATCCTAAAAGTGGACTGTCAGCGGAAACCCAACATGATGTTCCAGAATCGTTTTGCTGCGGCACATGGATAGAATGGATGAACATCTGGCTCTGGAGGAGGCCGATTTGCCCCCCGAGATAGCGGTCAAAAATCTCAAAGGACGTCTCTACATATATTAAACATTGTCTCTACTATAGTTCCTGCGAGGTATTTGCGGGACCGGGTAATCGGAGATACGAATGAAGTCCAGGAGTCCACCACTCACATTGTTGGCTATGACTGGAGCCAGTAGTGAAAATTACTCCAGCTAATCGAAATTCTACGTTGGTTTCGGTTGTTGTTCGCAATGTCATAGCGTTGACTTTGGACGCTCTCATATCTAATCAAATCTAGAAGATGCTAAAACAACGTACGATTTTCCTAAGGTGGTCATGAAGCTACTTTCCAGTATCAAAGTTCTATCGACTTTCCAGTTTTTGCACTCTCCTTCGCCAATTCAATAAGCCTGATAACTTTTGCAGGTACATCTGGTGGCACAGGTACATCCCTTTCACCGGCAATTGCGCTTGCAAATGCAGCGTAGAAAGTTCGGTAGTTCTCTTCACAAGTCGTCGGAATGACTTCCGTCTTGAAGCTTCCGTCATTCTGTACTGTAGTCAAAATGCCATGATGCTCCTTAGGCTCTTCCGCATAGCCTGCGTCCGTGGGTTTCATGCCTTGTCGTCGAAGCTGCGGTTCTTGAACGTCGACGTGATGCTTTTTGAAGCTACCTTTGTCTCCGCGAATCCAATATCGAAGCTGTGCAGCTTCCGGGCTGATGCAAGTTCCCCTAGCAGTCGCGCTAAAGCCATTTGCATACTGTAAGATCACCGTAAAGAATTCAGCGAAGTCGTCCGGGTTGTTCTCCTTTGTGCGCTGTGTACCGATGAATGCCGTTACGCGCTTCGGCAATCCAAAGAGAAATACAATTTGATCAAGTAAATGCGAGCCAAGATCGTATATTGCGCCACCTCCTGCGATGTTCTTGCTTTTCCAAGTTGACGGCGCGCCAGGCACGTAGCGATCAAAGTGTGTTTCGAAATCCACCAGACGACCAAGAGAATCATCTTTAAGCAGTCTTTGGAGGGTGAGGAAGTCCGTATCGTATCTTCGATCTGAAAGGAGTAAGTATGTCATTCAAACACGGACTGACCTAGCTCATCATACTCTGATAAATACACAATTTGACACCATGTTTCTGTGCGATGCTGATCAGGTCCTCTAGCTCCTCGGCTGTTGGTGTGGCAGGCTTCTCAAGTAAGACATGCTTTCCGGCTTCGAGTGCAAGCTTCGCCTGAGCGTAGTGTACTTCTGGAGTCGTAGTTATGATGACGGCGTGGACTTCCGGATCCTTCATCAAGTCGTCCACAGACGTATATAGCTGAATTCCAGGATGGTCTTTCCGTGCATCATTGTCACTCGTTGGATTGCGCTGGACCACGGCATACAACTTCAGTCCTGGTGTAGTCAGAACAAATGGAATATGAAAGACGTGAGCAGACAGCCCATATCCAATGATTCCCACATTGAACGTCTTCGATGCCATCTTGTAGTTTGAATTTTCTCTCGCACAACTCTTGCTCTCACGTTCCTTTCTTTTTTGGACGGAATAATTAGAGAAGAGGCCTTTCAATCGAAATTAGAATAGACACTTGGTTTCCAGTTGAAAATTTTTTTCCCGTCGTCGAAAGAATTCGTTGAACTGGGTCCAGTATATTTCCGACCGCTCGCAGGCAAAAGAGGCAACTCGCTGCGCTCAAACGAATTTCAGATTGATGACAAACTGAGATGAATCGAATAGTCTAAGAAGCCGTACTTATTTGACGGATAGGTGTTAAATATGACGGAATTTTCCACTGCCAATTCAACAATTCAACAATGTCGGTATCAGTTACTTGCGCAGTTCGGTTTCGCACGAGTGAGGAGAGAATACAGCCGTCAAGGGTGTGATCCGCATGATTCCGTCATAATCGCCGCTATCGATTTCAAGCAAGTTCAAATACCGATACGTAGCTCAGTAGAGCTTCCCTGACGGATAGAAGTCGATTGGAGTTGCGGAAGGATGTCCATAGCAGGAATGTGTGGGCGCCACCACTTTCCAATCCGAGACTGCCGTTGCCGTTCAGCCACCGACACAGTGATGCGAGGCAGTCGTACTGTACTGTACATGGAGTGATGACCTCTGTGAAACGAACGAATACAGGCTGCTGAACGAATGAATTGATGCTCCACCACAAGCAAATTCCCAAGAAGGATGCTGAAAGAGCTACTTTCCTCAGACCAACTCTCTTCTCATCTCGAGGGAACATACTCCGTGAAAGTCAAAGATATCTCCAAACTTGACTGGAATGTACATCGTGTCGACCTAGCAGATGGAAAGAGCTGGGTTGCTCGATTATATCCAACGAAGGACGAGACTGCAATTGAATCGCTAGCCGGCCTGCTGAAGTTCCTGCAGAGCAGCAAATATCCTGCCGAAGAGCTTGTTTCACCTCCTCTGGCAAAAACAAATGACGAGACCGCTTGTGTCCTAGTGACACACTTTATCCAGGGACAGCGCCCGGAGCGTAACCGAGTAACCTTTTACAGACTCGGAAAGTTGCTCGGTAGACTGCACGCTCTCCATCCTGAGGAAGGAATGCCGACTGGAGGAGCATGGCATCACTTGAGCATCAACGGTGGTATGGATGATGAGTGTGAGGCAGCAATCAAATTGCTTCGAGACCTCCAAGTTCAAAGCACGCATCTAGAAGGAGACTCCGCTTCCAACGACGACCATTTCACCCAACTCATTACTGGGCTGCAGAAACTGGCTTCATCGTTCAGGAACAAGAAGCTTCCGAAATGCATCGTACATCCAGACTTTGTGCCGGTCAACGTCATCGAAGAACCTACTTCCACCACCGATGGCGTGCCAACCAAATGGACCGTTGTTGATTGGACTGGCGCTGGTGTCGGCTACCGCATTGTGTCTCTTGGATTTCTTCTCGGCGCAGCAGCTGGACGTGGTAAGATGGTGCTGGTCGATGCGGCCATGAAAGGATACTCGGAGAACATTAAGCTCCACGAGACCGAGCTCGAGGTACTTCCTCTAGCCGCTTATGCGAGATTCTTCACGATTGACTGCTGGCAAGTTGCAATGGGGAGGGAAAAGGCACAATCCCTAGTTGAGGGTTTGCCAAAGCTCGTGGAACTTGGTGATAGCGTAGCGAAGAGGGTAAAGGAATTAGCGCAAAAGCGAATTTGAGATGAGACCACATTGTGTTCCATGATGAGATGTATGGCTTGCATTGAGTAGAGTAACGTAAGGAATCCTGACTGGTAGCCTCCGGCTGTCGAATTCTTCATCGCAGTCATGCATGACAACGCAAAACGAGAACTGTTTCTCAGGAATTAACGTCAGTATTAACTCAACATGCCATTATGGGTATATAACTCATGACGCCTTCCAGTTTCATATCCTAATCAAGACTCAAGGTTAATCTGCTTCCGGCAGTGGTCCACTCTTCCTGCGCCTCACACCCTGTCGCGCAGCTGTGGAGCTGCTCTCCATACTCGTACCCAAACCCGAGTCATACGTCCTCCTCGTGACATCTTCAGTCACGAAGTCGGCGTCCTCATCTTCGTCATCAGCTTCCACGCCCGCCGGAGGAACGGATTCTTGCGGTTCAAGTTTAATTTCCGGTTCCTCTTGCTTGACAGCTGGCGGAATGTATCGGAGTGGATGGTCGCGAGAGCCAGGTGATGGAAAAATGCGTTCCGTGTCAGAGACGCGCTGATCATCTGAACTCCCAGGTGTCATTCGTTGTTCGCGCTTGATTCTTTTAGGTTCTTCCCTCGAGACGTTATCTTCCGGAGGTACTCGGCGCATCCACGTCAAAACAAAGTATATCGCCGCTGCGACGGTCATCTCCGTGCACCAAAATGTAAAAGTGAGAACTAGGAACGACAGAAGGCGATAGTTATACATGATCCAGCGCAAGCCCTGCAGTCGTGCCTTGACTTCCAGCTTCGCGCTATAGACCTGTAGTTTAACTTCGCTCTGTAATTCCACTCTCGCTCTCGTCGGAATGTTTCTCCATCCTTTCTCAAACTGCACACCCTCCATCACCTTCACAATCAACAGCTCCTCCTCCTTTCTGAAGCCTAGAATCTGAGCCGGCAGTGCGACGGCGTTGTGTACGTGTTCCATCCCGGTGGAGTAGTATGTCAGAATAGCCGGTCTTCTCGACCGTGCAATCGTCTCTTCGGGCTTGTCGGCAAGGCGCGGTAGCAGCGGCGCCATGAGGCTAACGTCAATCATGAAGTTACCCGCCTCCTTGTTGCTTTGTGTGCGCGGCATTTGTAGTACCACACTGATGTCGTACGGTTGACTGCTTATCAGCTCGTCATCCAGCTCCACAATTGACCATGGTCTCCTATGATGGTGATCCTCGTCGAATTGCAAGTAGATGGGCCGACTGAAGCCCTTGTTAGGGATGTACGAGTTGTAGAATGCTAGGTATGCGATGGCAGCGGCGCCGAGGAGGATAAGCGATGTGATGAGGAAGAGGGTAATACTGAGATACGCGCGTCGAGCAGGCTTCGATGCGGCATAACGAAATGGTGTGAGAGCTCTGTCCCGTGCAGCGATGAGAATGCCGGGTTTCAGCTCATCCTCGTCTTCGGATTCCAAGATTGTGGACATGATGATGAAGTGCTCATGAAATTACGTGTCTTATAGCTTGAAATCCAAATTCGCCGTTGACATTGCGGGCAAATATGAAGGTTGTTGTCGTTCCGGGACCCAGTAAGTCTGGAGTTGTGAGTTGAGGTCAACAAATCCCCAATGACGTTTGCTCGAGCGTACTGTATCGTATCGTACAACAGCACACAGCATCTTCAACGCCTGACAAGCAGCAAATTCAACATGCTATGCAGATTTTGGAAATTGAATTCAAAAACTACCATTCATAATTCTAAAGCCTAGTAACTACCGTAAATCATTGGTTTCAATGTGCCGTTGTTCTATTCAAAGCGCAAGTCCCTTGGCTGACTGCTAACGCCTCCATCAAATTCTCGCCTTCAACTTCTTCATATCTCCAGAGTCACCAGAACTATTGCCGTCGCTAGTATCACTGTTTCCCGCACTCGAGTCACTTGTATCCGTGTCTCCACTGTCACTCGATCCGTCACTACTTGACTCTGCGCTTCCAGTTCCCGGACTGTCGAGACTAGAATCAGTAGATCCAGATGAAGAAGGGTCGGTGCCACTCTCTCCGGAGTCAGAAGACTCTGTTCCGGTACCATCCGTTCCTTCTGACTCGGATCCTGTGTTATCAGACCCAGAGTTTGGGTTTCCAGTCACGCTTAATGGTGTCTCGCTTGTTAGAGTTCCCGCGCCGGTTGGCGAAGAACCTGGGTTTGGATCGTCTCCACAAGCATTAGGAATCAGGTTTGGATTTTGCTCTCCTGTATTTGGATCAATGCCAACTTGTTGCTCAAGTGTTGGGTTGCCGTTCGCACTAGTGCCTTCAGCAATATCTTGAAGAAGTCCTCCAAGATTGGTCACCACGCTACCGGAGTTGTCGTTGGAACTTTGTGTAGTAACACCATTACAACCTGTGTTGGCATTCGCGTTGCCGTTTCCGTTGCTGCCGTCATTACCAGAGTTGTTGTTATCGGGATTGGAATCCGAATCAGAAGAATTGGAGGAGTCAGTTCCAGAATTCGTGTCGATTGAGCTGCTGGAACTTGTGTCTGTTGAGCCTGAGTTGGTATCACTAGAATCGGAGCCGCTCGAACCTGAATCAGTAGAACCAGCGTCAGTCGAACTTGTTTCCGATGAGTCAGAACCTGTTGAACCAGAATCCGTAGAACCAAAGCCAAAGTTCGACTCGCTAGAGCCGGATTGCGACGACGTACTAGAGCTGTCTGTTCCACCATTCTGACCTCGTTCTCCTTGAGAAGTGCCTGAAGTCCCTTGAGAACTCGAAGAAGAAGCTGTTGATCCTTCCGGGCTATCAGAATCAGCAGGCGATGAGCCTTGAAAACCATCTGTGCCAGTCCCACTTCCGCTAGAGGATTCAGTTCCTGTTGTACCTGTGGAACTGAGAGATGATTCTGAAGAACCAACTGAGCTATCGGTACCACTCATATCACTTGATGAATCGGAGCCAGTAGTTCCTTGACTACTAGAGGACGCGGATGAGCTCGGTGAACTATCCGCCCCAGTATCTGGATTGGTATTGCTGTCTGAGCCGGAGCCAGAATCGGTTGCTGACGATTGTGAACTAAACAACGCAGTGCTTGTGGAAGATTGTCGAATTGAGTTTGTTGTGAATCCTCCGTTGGCGGATGTGCGAAAGCCTCTTCCTGTCGACGACGAAATCGAAGTGGACGAACGCAGGCGTGTCGTCTCGCCAGTACCACGTAGCCTAGTGCTAGAAGCGCTTGAGCCTGTGTCTCTTGTTCGTGTCGAGTTGCGATTTGTATTGCCAACTGTCACAGTGGTCGTAACAGTGACTCGACCTGTTGCGTTTAGGCCGGTTGCCGCTAGTGGAGTTACTCCTCCAGCTGTGAGAGTTGTCACTTGTGTTATCGTAGTGGTAGATGTCGGCGTCGTCAAGCTGAAGCTATCCCGTTGTCCATTGCCAGCGTTGGTGTTATTGCCATTCAAGGTGACTATTGTCGTCGAAAATACAAAGGCTGTTGCAATATTGGCCGTGCCTATCCACACACTTAGCTAATATTCAGAAAGCATATTCTCTACTCTTACTCGAAAATGTTGTGGCCATTGGCAGTCCAGAAGTCAGTCGAGAAATTTCACCACTGGCAGGAACTTTGTCGGCTTCTGCATCATGGTGATCGACTGAGGCCAGTGTGTCTAAGATAGCAGCAACCTCGGACAAGTTACCGTCTCTCTCGTTAAGAGGCCGGATGACGTGACGTTGCAGGCTTTCATTCGGTGCGTCTACCTTCGCAACAGCTAAATGTTCTTTGTTAATATCTGCAGGTGAGTCCTGATATCGAGATACTCACGTCCATGTAACGCAGGCACCGGCTTAGCTGACACAGCCGTCACTACCAGTAGTGTTGCGAAGCTTGCTATGGCTTTCATATCTTCCAATCTCACAGTTCCGGCAATACCAAGTGATTAAAGAGTGACTAGTCACAAGTACGAGCGCAGCTCAAGAAAAGAAAGAAGAAAATAGTGCAAACTTGTGCCCAGCACGATGACAAGCGTAGAGACTACAAGAAGCCAAGCGAAGCTTGCTACTAAATGTGCAGGATTAGCTTTTGTATAACGTTCAATGCTTCGTACAGTATCAGGGTTGGTGACGCGATCCAGGCATCGGTGTCGATCGAGCCGAATAGCCTCAACATCGCTTTCAGAAGTCTGGGTGGATTAGCTAGGATTGTAGAGAAATGGACTGCTGGAAACGGTTAGATGACGCGTAAGGACATACTGTCCTTGATTGAGCAGACAGCATATCGCAGCTCCGATGAGACAGAAGAGTATGCTAGTTACGGACGAAGAGAGCATTGAGCATCGCAAGGTAAGAGCATGGGTTCTTACCACGGGGAGCGTGGTCGAATGAGGAACGCTCGTGGTCAGTCCATGAAGAATCGAAGAGAATCAAAAACGACGACGTGACGATGGATGTTAGAGGTTTGTTCAAATAGATACATTTCCAGATTGGGTTAGGTATTCGAGTAGAAATTTTACAGGTGCATGAATAAGTCTGTCGGTGCAGGTATTCCGATGTCGCGGAGGCGTTTCAAACAAGAGGCTGCTTTCAAGCGCACTGAGTAATAGAGAGTCAGTGAAAACTTAAAGACGTCATAACTGTCAATCATAGAAAGGCACCATGACAATGAAAGGTGGATACGTTCCGTTATAACAGTTCTAGGAATGGTCTTTGTCGCGAGTCTATCGTATCGTATGCAGTCGAAGACTCTAGACGCTTGTAGCGTTCGGAAAGAACAGCGGTTCCTTGGCCTTTGAAAGTGCGATAGCAATTGTAAAATCGAAAATTGGGCTTTGGGCAATTACTCGGCTTTCATGAACATATTGAAAAGAGGGTAGTTCATGTGAACTGGAGAGTCTCCGAGGATTTGTGAATGGAGGTTGAAAGAGGGAGTGCGCCAAGGTCAGGTCTTTGCATCTTCATCGCTGCAAGAAAGCTTCTCACTTTCTTTTCATCCACATCTTCAAAGAGCACGGCGATATCACTAGTCGTGGGATAATTCTACTACAAGATGACAATGCGAATTTCATTTTAAGACATCCTCGGGGCTGTCATACAGCTGTGTGGAGTATGATAGAGATCTTGCCTGCCTCATTGAAAACGTTCATGGGCGCCAGGAGGCTCAATCGTCTCCAACTTTCCTGCTGACTTCCTTACTCTTCCAACCTGTTACTACATTGCGGCTTTCAAGCCCTGAATCAATGCCAATGAGCGGGATTGACGCAAGGTAATTTACTACTGCATTCAACCCCGCCGGCCCATTCCTCGATCTCGGTGTACTGTTGGATGATCAACCCTGCTAGAAGCAATGTCCTTCGGCTCATTACTTCCTCATAGTCTCCGGTGGGACATGCAAAGAAATGATATCGTTTCCACCCTTGCACTTAGGTGCCTGTAGACATATTGGACTGCCTCTTCTATGCTAAACTCTTGCGACGTTCCGAAGAGGTATGTGGAGATCCCGGCGACCATCATTAACGAAGTATAAAGGGAGGTACGATCAGAGCATGGCCTGGCAGTCTACATTTCAATCTGCATCGCTCAATTCTCTTTTGAGTCAGGAATGTTGGCCTCTTTCATTATAAAGCTATCAGCGGCCGCCATCATAGCTTTCGGTTTCCCTGTCCCAGACGGTTTCAACGAAGCTCCTATTGTCGATGTCACTATATTCACACCTCCATCTGATTATAACATTCCGCGTACACTTTACGCTAGAACTCTCCTTTTAAAAGAAAGTAATAAAATCCTCGCAACGTGGGAGAATTACTCCCCACAGCCGCCTCTGGTATACTATCCAATCTTTGAATCAGATGACCTAGGCCAAACGTGGCATGAAATTGGACAAGTCCACGACCAGGTAAATGGATGGGGTATGCGATACCAGCCATTTCTTTACGAGTTGCCTGAATCAATAGGTGGATTTCCTGCTGGCACTCTACTATGCGCTGGCAACTCCATTCCCGCGAACTTGAGCAACACTCAGATTGACTTGTATGCTTCATTGGACAAAGGGTGCGTCGAAGCATGTGCATGTTTGCTCCTCCTGGACTGATGAAGTATAGCCAAACATGGAATTTTGTCTCTCATATTGCCAGCGGAGGTGAAGCCATTCCTGACAATGGACTTACACCAGTTTGGGAACCATTCCTGATGATGTACAATGGCTATATGATTTGTTACTACTCGGATCAACGAGACTGGCCGGCGCATGGACAGAAACTTGACCATCAAATATCCTATGATCTTCGCAACTGGGCCCCTCCTGTCGATGATGTGGCCTATAGCAACAACACGTTCCGGCCAGGAATGACGACAGTAACTCACCTCCCAAATGGGAAATACATGATGACATATGAGTTCTACGGGGCTCCGGAAATTGCTTTTGCAGTGTATTACCGACAAGCTGACGATCCAACGAAATTCAATGAGGCGGAAGGCCAAGTACTTCGAGCCAGCAACACCGGAAATGTTCCAGCAGGATCACCATACATTGTATGGACCCCAGTTGGCGGACCAAATGGAACTATTGTCGTCAGCTCCGGATGCTGTTCAACGGCATTTATTAATCGTGGACTTGCCGAAGAAGGTAGTGAATGGATCGAAGTCAACACTACTGCACCAGCATCCTATACGCGGAGTGAACTCGTAATGCCGGACCAAGACCTAGTTCTTCTTACAGGAGGAGGAGTATTAGGGGGAACTGACAACAGTGTAACAGCAAGCACGCTTAATGTTGGTTAGCACATACATTCGATCCGCCGTAAATCAACAATTATTCTTCCGTGCCACCAAGCGATATCCGATAATCTCCCTTCGCTTTCTTCCTTGAACCGTTGGAGAGTAATTCTTGATTGGTGGAGTATTTCGATCTGCAAGGAACGTTTGGCCTAGCCCCAGTCCACACCCCACACGTTCCCAGGGCATGACAAGGATTCAGAATGGTCTTTGGAGCTCTACAATGATGCATGCCTTGATGAAATTTCCCGACACACGGGTCACAGAAGCTCTGAGCTTAGGTATTTGGTTGTAAGTTTGCGCCCATCATTAAGCTTAGCATTCGCAGTCAACTCAGCTTCATCACGTCTTGGAGCCTTGCAGTTTGGTCTCTCCGCTCATGCCAAAATGGTCGCCATGTTACTCTTGAATCTTCTCTTCTTCCTATTTCACATTGTCCTTGCACGTCCGTCGCCACTACCTGACAATGACAACATCATAGCTTTCAACCGTGCTGAATGCCAAAGACCGACGCAGGATCCTCTTCAAGGCTGTCCAAGAAACACGCTACTCGTTGGACCGGACGGAAGGTTCAAGACCATCCAAGCCGCCATACTCTCTATCCCGAACAACACCGTACCATACTACGTGCTAATCCAGCCCGGTAACTATACCGAACAGGTGAATGTGACACAACAGAACCCAATCACTCTTCTTGGTGTGACCAATTCACCTAATACAAATGCGGGCAATACAGTAACAATCATCTGGCATAATGCAACTGGAACAGCCACTACCGGGACCTATGACAATGTTTACACCTCAACACTTACCGTTGCTCCGGATTTCAATTCCTCTGCTACGGGATCTGGTCCTGATGGCAATCCAGTTCCTCCAGGGACACCGTTTGGTAGCTACAACTTCCGTGTCTATAATCTTGATATTGAGAATGATTATCTACCGTACTCGGCGGGTCCATCACTCGCAATCTCAATCAGCTATGCGAATGCCGGCTTCTACTACAGTAGCCTCCGCTCATATCAGGACACCGTGTACATCGGGAAGCTCGGCAACACATATTTTTACCAAGGTGAAATTGCTGGCCAAACGGACTTTATGTACGGCTTCGGTACTCTGTGGGTGCAGTCGTCACGCATTGCGCTTCGATCATGCGGTGGTGGTACGTTCTATTATATAGCCGAAATCAGCCTTAAAATTCCATGACAACTCTCACTGACATCTTTGTCTTTGTTGTTAGGTATAACGGCATGGAAGGGCACAAATACAACGTTCGTCAATAAGTACGGCGTATACATTCATGACTCTAGGGTGGAAAAGGCCAACTCTTCGTTGAGCATCACAGGACAGTGCGCGCTGGGAAGACCGTGGAACGCGCAGATGACAGCAATCTTCGCAAACAACTATCTTGACGATTCCATCGAGCCTTCAGGGTACATTGAGTGGTCGGCGAGTACTCCGCGCATCAACTTCAATACGACTATGGCTGAGTTCCACGATTATGGGCCTGGCTTCAACTTGACGGGAAGAATCGTTGCAAACATCACGAAGCTGCTGACACCGGCTCAGTATGCGCCGTATAGCACGCTTGAAGACGTGTTCCAGTATCCGTTTTCTGGAAAGTTTGGGAACACTGCTTGGATCGATCGATTCCCCGAGAGCTAGGCGGAGTTGTGTTGAAGTCGGAAACTGCCAGACGTAGAAGATAATAATATGGCGTGTACGAGAGCAATGGCTCCGAGAATGATAAATACATGTGCCACAGAAAATGAATTGATGTCTAAACCTTAGCTGTCAGTGAATAATCAACGGAATGGTTTTGGTGTTTCTACGATCCCATTTCTCGGGCAACAAAACAAGATCGCGTGTGGCTTGGAAATCACAAGCACAAGCCTCCCAACATTCACAACGCCGGCCGACGGAGGGACACAACGACGCAGCATCAATCTCCTCTCAATTGTCGTGTCTGTGTCAATGCCTTCGACGAACTCCGCCGCTTCTCAAACACACTCTTTCCATCACCTCTATGCTCTCCACAGATGACTGCGATGACTGTGTGCCGGACTCCCTCAAGAGCAGCAGCTCAGCCATCCTGCTCTCCTCCCTTCCGTTTCTTGCTACCTTTGTCTTGGTGGCCGTGGCTGTTTTAAGGAAATTGTTTCCTCTGCTGTCTGGTGAAGAGCATGGGAAGGACAACACCAGCAAAGAACGAGACAGCGCTCAGCTGCCGACGGCCAGAGCCGACTTCAAACCGGCGAAGCGCACAAGATTCCGCGAAACAATCAAGCCGCTGTCGGCCATTACACTTGCTCAGTTCACGTTTGCCACGAATATCGCACTCTCAGCCGTCCTAGTGGAGATTCTTCTGTGTGAAATCTCCGGCTCCTTGCCTGCTTCCGCTCGTCGACTCGCCCTTCATGTAACTATTCCTTCCCTCCTCGTACTCCTCATCCTCGTGGCACCCGCACTCGAAGTTCATTCTCTGCTATCAGCACTCGGCGTATCATTCGAGACTAGCGGCAAAACTCGTTATAGACTTGCATGGTTTTCAGAAATATTAGCATTCAGCGCATGGCTTCTCTCCTTTTGGCTCGTCGGACATGGATTTCTCGGACTCAACCTCCGGGATGTCAGTGACACCTACGTGCTCAGTAGTCCTTCAATGAGGCACAATTCTTTCTTGGAAGGCTGTTTGGAACGCATTGGTATCATCGGCATCAGCCTTATGGCTTCATTATCAGGCTTCGCTGCCGTCTCAGCATCCTGGCAAACGTTCGGCGTCAGGCAACGCCTAATCACTGATGCCGACATCTCTCGAAAGCAAGCAGGACTTGACGCTACCGATGACATGCTCACGGCAAAACGGAGTCGTCTTCGTGCGCTGGAACACCGCATGTCCGTATCAAACCACGAAAGTTCCATTTTCACGCGCGTGATCGGAACATTGCGTGGCACTGGCGAGTCGCAAGAGCGTCAGACCCTCTACCTCGAAATCTCTGGGCTCGAAACAATGCGTATCAGCCTCAACAACACCCTCTACACATTACGAGCACGGAAAGCCGCTCAAGTCCGAGCTCACACCGCAACCGGCCGCCTCCTCAACGCTGTCTCTTACGGCTTCGCATTATACTGCGTGTACCGACTCTGCTCAACGATCCTGTCCACCCTCCGGCGCATGACATTCACCTCATCAAGCAACGCAAGCACGGATCCAGTGACGCACATCCTGTCGGTGCTGACCGTGCACTGGGACTCGAACCTCGACCGCGCGGCATGGAGCCGGCAGATCTCGTTCCTGCTGTCGGGCGTGATGCTGCTGCTGAGCTTCAACAGCGCGCTGCAGACGTTTCTGCTGCTGGGCCGCGCGTTTCCCAGCCTGCTGAGCGCCTTCCACGCCAACCTCGCCCTTGTCGTCAGCCAGGTCTGCGCGACCTACGTCATCTCCTCGGCGCTGCTGCTGCGGAGCAGCCTGCCGCGCGAGGTCGGCAGCGTCATTTCTGACGCTCTAGGCGCGCCGCTCGAGCCCAAGAGGGTGGACGCTTGGTTTGAGGGCTGGTTTCTGGGCGCCGCGTGCCTGACCGCGGTGGGTATCTGGCTGGGCAGGAAGTTCAAAGGCGGCGATTGGGAAGATGACGAATACAGCGCTGGTCACGGCGACTTGGAAGAAGGCAAGAGGAGTTAGATATACCCTCCTTAAGTGCACGACGAGATAATTGTCGTGTCTATGTTATTCACGTCGCTTTGAAATTATATCACCTCATGAATTTTAATTTCCTGAACTCTAATCATGGTGCTATCTAAATTTTTGGTATATATCTGAGACCCTGTATCTGCGCCAAAGCGCAACTCGCGCCTGCGAGCGCTGCCATTAAACATCCTGCATGAACGGTACGCCCTAGATTCTCCATAAAGGTATCGATGACCCTTCACATCGTGGTCGCAATGATGGAAGAAAATCTTCAGTTAGAGGAGTATCAGATACTGTTGCAACATATTCCAAGTATGCTTTCACGCCGTCATTATAGAGTGACATGCCAATATCCAAAATCTCTAAAGTTATGGGAGCCTTTGACAGTGAGTAGTGAAGCTGTTCTAGCTGAAATATGTGGTAGCATACCTTCGTTTGACGAACAATCACGACTTCATGCAAAAATTTCAGTGTTTCTCTAGTTTTCAGAACCACTCCAAGACCAAACTCCAGTGGTTGATTATCAGGGAGTGATATGCGTAGCGTAAAGAGGGTCTTGGGTAGATATCTCAATATCTGATCGTCAAGGCCGGGCCAGATGGCTGTTAGATGGTGCAGAGATGAGGACGCTATGAGTGAATGAAATGCACTTTCAGCGCTGTCTCCAGGTTTGAAGTCCAGCCACACTCGGAGGGTACGAAGGAAGATGCGATGCGATGCGTTCAGTGCCTGCAGAAAGTCTGGGGTGAAAAAGGCTGGAACATCTCCTGGTCTGTTGAGCGTATCACATATAGAAAAAGTTTTCAGACCGCGAATGTTTTTGATAACTTGGCGTGTGAGGGATAGGCAAGATCGTGATCTGTCTATTTGTTCCATTGCATCCGTATTGAATGTCTGTTGCGGAAGAATTATGTTGATCTCTTTCAAGTGACGAAGCCTCGAGAAAATGGCTTCGGTCTCCATCGGTGAGCTGGTCGAAAACCCCGTAAAACTGAGTCTTTCGATTTCCTGGATAGCTTTGACAAAGGATATAGGATGTTCGCATCCTTGAAAAGCGATATATTTAAGTTGAGGCCACCACCGTGCGACATTTCGAAGGGCCTGACCGTAAAGAATGCTGTAACGCTTTTGATTATGTGTAGATGTTGTTTTCCACAGGCAAAGGTCCTTTACTCCAGGTAGTTGATGTACTGCTTTATCTAGTTGCTCCCAGGATTCCTCGTAGTCATCTGGCAGAGTGGATCCCGGAGTTAGGGCGCTGTACTCTTTGGTGTCTGAAGTGTCGACATCTTCGAGTCGCAATCTCAAGGTATTGACTTGATGGAGATGTTCCCAGCCAATCGTTGCGAGCCAAACAAAGAGTTGCGTTTGAGATTCGAATATCTGTGGACGATGATACAAAAGAGGTTCCCCTTCCTGATGAATTTGACGGCAAACAAGAAGTACTTGACTATTCGATTGGTCTCCTAGAAGCACCATTTGGAGAATTAGATGTCGTAAATTGCTAGGAAGATCCAAAAAGCCCATCATTTCATGGTAGTGGGCGATGTAATGTGACAGTGATACTCGTAAGCATTAGTGAAAGTGAATGTTTCTCCAAGCTGTAACTCTCCCAACAGAGGAAATTGAAGCTAGAACTTCATGACGGCAATGATGACGGAATTGATGACGGAATTGATTGATAGAATGTGAAGTAGCACACTCATGGGAAAGCGGAGTATTTGAGTCAACGGTGTCTGCTGGCTCGGAAGTTAATTTCATGTACCGTTGGATTGTAGTCGAAGCGTGATCAAAAACAGAATCGGATGCATAACAACAAGCAATTTCGTGGGACATTACGGTCAAAGCAGGCTATCAATACCGGACTTCGAAGCCCATCAAGGAACGAACTGGACGCCTCATCCGAGATACGAAGCTTAGTATGATATAGTGTCGTTCCGGGCTTATTAGCGGAACGTCGTGGTGAATACGACTCAGATCGGAGTTGTGGCATGGGTCCGCATCAGGATAAGAGCTACGCTAAATAATTTTGCACTTGCATCGAACGTGCAGCCGTTTCTGTCCAGGTTGGTCGAATGCACCATGCCGTTGAGAACCTGAGTCGTGCGATCCTTCATTCAAAAGCATGCGCCCGAGAGAATGACACTTCAAGCCCCCGACTTTGCATACCATCGGATGCAGTCGGCTTCAATATTCAAAAGAGTGCCACAGAAGAGTTGGTTTCGACCAAACCGGCCAAGTTCTTTGGAGGATCATTTCAGCTCATCCCTGTAAGACCTTATTTTTCATGCACTAACCACCAACTTCGGTAGAATATAATCATGGCGGGATTTAACGCTTTAGTGGCTTTGCTTGCCAAGTACGGAAGCCAAGGTGAAGGTGTGCGTGAATCGTACGAGATTGCTGACGGCCGTTGCTCCATTCGATTGGAATTGTTTCCAGGATCAGAGAATGACGTTCGTTTACTCAAGCTCGATCTTCAATAAACCATAAGACGGGCACGTTAGATCGATACCATCGAACGGGAACGGGTGGTTTGACGGTAGCGCCAAAGCACGGTCTAAACCTTCTTTTTCGATAGTCCAAAGTCTGGTGGAGATAGCCGAACGTATGTTAGTGTCAAATGCCTGTCAATATAGCATCACATGGTGACTTTTCAAGATAAATCGGGCGGTTGGAGGCTTTCCAAAGCAATCTGGACCATTGGACCTTGGCTCGGGCGGTAGCGACAGGTACACAAGACGAGCCTTTCCATAGCTGGCTGTTGTTTGACTTCGTTGCGTGCCGAATATCGGTGACAATATTTGGGAGGACAAGACCTATCATGTTCCAGCATCCGCCTTCGATCCGCATTCGCGTATAACGTCGGGCCGCGATCGAGGTCAAAGCGGACCGCAGTCGTAAGCTCCGGCTGAAAAGAAAGGATTGCCCAGAACCGATAGGCGTTCTTCTTGACGCCTTCCAAGAGTCCTCTACGCGTGCTAACCGGTGCGATGGCTCTCTCGGTTAGGAGTCTCAAGTCAGGTTGAATATGCGATGCCATCCCTCCCGTGGTTGCAGTGTGCAACTCCAACGCACATTGCTTTCCGAGTCGCATCCAATTATCAAGTCTCCTAAGCTGACTTGGGGTTGTCGGTCTGCAGAGCTGTTGTAACGCCCCGTTGTGGAGGCGAAAACGCTATCCGCCACGTCTACAATTGGAGGTTGTGAAATGAATCGATACCGCGTTGTTGCTTTTTAGAACGACGACTGCCAGGGTATTAGCTCCACCTTCAGCCTTCGCTTCACAACTATCGCTCCGCACATGGCGCCCACATGGGCAGCACGTGTGCGAATCAGGCCTTCCTCCTCTGCAGGCCAGATGGATGAGATACGACAGGCATCGCGGCAATTCGGCTTGCCAGCTTCTCTGAGCTTTCCGAGCCGTGCATTGCGCTTAGCCGATGGAAGTGACAGACATGATGGCCCAACAGAACGAAATTCCTTTTCGAAGTCAAATTACACGGCAATGCAGGTGGCTTTGTTCACGAAAGTTGAGGCTTTGGTGGTGTTGATGAGAACGAGAGTCTAGCCTTGCGGAAGACTGCAATGCAACGCTGGAGCCACGGGTCTAGACGCCCACAATGCGGGAGATAGACACAAAGCTAAATTCTTTTCGTCACGCAGCAACGGCTTGGTCAGCATACAGACAGGACGCCTTCAGCCCAGTCGGAAAAAGGAAATTGACAGCGGAATTTCTGCGTAGCAATTTCCGACGGCCACCTCTCCATCAGCCCAGGTGTGAACGCCGACCTTGGGGATGTGAGATGGTGGAGTCTGGCCAGACTGGTCAACATTGCTATTTTCAGGATTCGCATTCCACATCAGTAACTTTTCGGGCCGAGATTTCGGATCAAGTTAAGAATAATATCTCAAAGCAGGAAAGCAGTCGGATGTTCTCATAGATGTTGACATGATGAACAAAAGTTCCAAATTCTTAGAAAGCGTGAATACCGTTCACTCAGTGCGTCTTCAAACTGGATACCCTGCTTCATTGGCAAATGTGAAGTCGAGACCTGCAACTCTCGCTTTCCGTCAATCGCCAAACTCATTGCTCTTCGTGTCAAAGCAAATTCTCATTATCCGTCATGGCAATTTGGCACCTCCAGTCAAAGGTGCTCCGCCCTCATAGTCTCGCAGCAATGCAGTTCCTCCACCGGTCTCGACCACAATAGGCTTTTTCGTTGACAATTCAGGTGAGTCCGGATCATCGTCGGGAAATTCCTCTTCGCCGCTCAACGCTGGAGAGTCTAGATCCTGCAACTCTGGGCTCTTCATGACCCTTAGCTCTTCCGGAGAACCAAGATCTTCACTACCACCATCATCACTATCGGCTGCAGATCCAGGGCTATCGACAGCATCTGATTGTGCAGACAGAACCCTAGCCAACGGGCTACCCTTATTCACAGTCTCCATACCGAACGTTCGGACTCTTCCTCTTAGACCAATCGCTTCTGCTACTGCACGAGCTTCATCTTCCGCGCTGCCTGGTACAATCTCTCCCGATTCACTGAACTCAAAGATCTGAGAACCTTTATTGCTGCCATCTAGTAGATGACCGGGTACGCCATCTTGTTGGCCAGCTTTGTCAAGTAAATCTCTGTATCCATGCCGCGCTGCGTCGTTTTCTCTTTTGCGTTTGGAGTACGCACGCTGCTTGTTGGGTCGAACTACAATTACGGGAATTGGGGAATTCTGGAGACAGAATTTGCTCACTGATCCTGGAAGAAGTCCTTGGATGCCTCCCAGTGACCTGCCGCGGGTGCCAACAATTAGAATGGCTGGCTCGTAAAGTTTGATCTGCGAACATGAAATCAGTATTACTACTCTCCAATACATTTTGAGTGCATAGTTGAGGCAAAGAAAAATGCATACCATCCTCGTGAACATCTTCTCGACTTTTCCAACTGCAAACTCCAGTACAAGGTTCACTGCTTTATGCTCCCTGTTTCTGGCCTCGATGCTTCGCATCAGTGCTTCTGCCTCTTCTCTATACTTTGCCTCTCCCTTCCTACTTCCACCGGTCGCGACTTCAGAATTTGGATCGATGACCCTTAGGCAAACTACCTCGTCCCCATCATCGACGAGTTCATCGATTAGCCATTCCAGTGCATACTCGGAATAATCGTTAGCGTCGAGGCCACAGAGAAAAGTTCGGGACCGCTTCGTGAAGACATAGTCCTTGTGCTTCTTGGCGAGAGTAAAGGATGTTATGTCGGAAATGTCCGGAGAGCTAGGACGCGGGAATGTGTCGAAGGAGACGCGCGTTTGGAATACACTGTTATCAGACTTGTTAGATCGATGCTGTAAGGAACTAACCATTAGAGAGAGGATAAGAAGTCTCCGAAAGCTTTTGCATACTTGGAGACATGAGCCAAGTAGAATTTGTCACGTGAACACTCTCATAGTTTCCGAACAGACTAAAATAGTGGAGTAGAAACTTTTGGCAATGCACTAAAGTTCCATAGGACAGAAAAATAAGGCGAGCGAACAAGAAATAAGCGTAGATCTGAACTGATAGTGCTCTACGCTTTAGGGCATTACTTACGGAGGTGGTGGCGGGCTAGACATTTTCTTCCTATTCCTACTAGTATTTCGAACTTGCTTGGGTTCACCTTTAACGAGCTCGGAGGTGCTATGAGAGAGAAATTGGACAGATGGCCTTCTCACGCCATCGTCGAATTCAGGCGCCGGAGGAAGTCGATTGAGTATCGGAGGACTGGGTGATTTAGCGGCATTCGATGACACCGAAGCATTAGGAGGATTCTCCGACGCTGGTGTCGATAATGGAGAGACCATAAGCGGGGGAGATGACTGGGAATTCGACTTCGCCATGGTTTCCAGTCGGTGATATGTACGGTGGATCACCACAAATCGGGGGGCGGATACGCGGAATCAGGTCTTGAACCTATAGAAATTATCGAGCGGCTGTTAAGCCTCGCAACACCCTCTTTATCGTAAGCTGCTTTGTGCACGCTTTTAGGCGGGATCGGGGATGCAGATGTTGTGTGATAACGGGTTTCGACTTGAGAAGTGTGTTGGGACAGTCGAAGGCAGTCCCTTCACAGTTAGAGAGACGTGCGAATCGGTATCAGCTGAAAATCATCAGAAAGGCTCAACGAAAAGAAAATGAAACGCGAATATAACTTTAACGTTGAGCAATCATACAAAGTCGCGAGCTTGCAGAAAGATTCTGAAGGTGTGAGCTGGCCATGTACGAGCTGAGCGCTTGGCTTCAATGCCTAACGCAGCCTCGACTACTCCGTAGAATTGATGATTCGTGCAGACAGCTACAGAAGCAATACATTCAACTTTGAATCTATCAGTTCGAAATTGGATCATCGCAACTATTTCACGCTTCAAATCACACGCACTACCGACTCACTGAACTGAAGCAATTCCCGGCCACCGTTGTCAAAGACCCTAAGCTCAACACCGTTTCCACACGAATTATCGTAGGGCTCAAAGCAATACTCTAGCCTCAATTTCCAGTTGGAGGGAAACGATGCACGAAAGCATATGAATGTCAGAATACGAACCATAAATCTTCTCTCATGACCATACAGAAGGCGGTCAAAGCAGCCAACTCTAATAACCACTTGTTCCTGTGTTGTAGGCGATTGACGCCCTCAGAAACTTGGATACAATCTCAATCTCCTCGCTGTTCCGTGGTGCGTAAATAAACACGTAATTGACTGGCAAATCCATTCCTAAAATTGCTCGAGCAAGGGGATTGTCATCAAAGGCATGGCGTTCGCCCCAGCCCGCATCGAAGACTTTCTTGCCTACATGACGGTAGAATGTTAGCGAGGTTTCACTTCCGACCAAGATGCCACCACTCGGAAGTACGGAGTAGAGTAATGGCAGAGACGGCAGCCCAACGTACAATCTGATATGCTCAACATCACATGAGCGGAATGGTCTCCAGTAGCATGCAAATGGGCAAACTCTCCTGATAGCCTCTTCAACCCTTTTTGCGCGCTATCGGTTACAGTCGCTCCCGTCTTGCTCGGTAATGCATAGATTGCTTCGCCTCGGAGTTCAAGCTTACTCTTCTTCAATTCCACAAGACCCTCGTCTTTTGCTTTTGTCGCAATTGCATTGAATGCCTTCGACCATTCCAATTTGACTTCCTCGGAAGCAAGCTGAGTAATCTGCCTATGAGGTACTGGGTGTGATCCCATAGTAGGCCTACTCGTTGAGCGCTTGGGTGGAAAGCTTGGAGGTAGATAGGAAGGGTCGGAACTGTTCAAGTAGGGCCTGGAGCTGCGCGCTTCAGCACCATATTGGATCGGTTTGAAGATAAAAAATCCTATCATCCAGCCGAAGACGTTGTAAGGCAGACCTCCTGGCCCAAAAGAGAGAAATGCAAGATAGTCATTGCGCAGATAGATGGCAATTAGAGTTGTAGCAACGATCGATGCGGTAGAGACTAGAGGATGGTTCCTAGCCTTCTGCGTCAAAGGGGCATTGAGGAAAGCAGTCTGGATCTTTCCAAGCCATTGTTGGATGTTGGTGGCGAAGACAGACATGGTGGAATTGAGGAAAGTGTGACAGATGCGAAAAGTGGTATGGAGACTTGATCCCGGAGACAGGTAAGCTATTTACCTGTACTGGAAAGCAAAGTAGTAGATCAACCGGTTAACTATGGTCATTAGAAGAGGTCTTACGGAAGTATATACCGGCCAGTGCCGGAAATATCAATGCGAGGAAGCTTGCGACTCGGTGGATACGGACGTCAGCTTCAGCGTCCGTGACCACTAAACACGACTATTACTCCACTCTAGTCCACACTTTTATTAATTGCAACCATGAGTTCCGCACGGAGATAGCAGACAACACACTTGAGAATTGTACACATTTTTTCGGTTCGGAGGTTCGGGTCTATATTTGACATTTATTGGGCGACTGACAACCATAATAGAGAATAGAATGCGGCACGACACGGCGTAAACAAATAGCAACCTCCTAACGCTCATATACCACTTCATCAATCCAATCATACAAGATCTCCTCGGCACCAGGATTGCCCATATGCTTCCTATTTTCCAAAAACCTAGCTTCCTTGACGCGCCCATGCTTCAATGCTAGGATCGAATCCTCAATAGGGAAGATACTGTCTTCCATTCCATTAATGACTAGCATTCTCGCGGAGCTCTTGTCGAAGATACCACCTTCAAACAAACTGAACTTTTTGATCGGCGCATCGTTGATGTATTGATCCACGGAATTATGGCCAAATTTGTAGGCCAGTGCATCGGCCAAAGCGAATGGATACTCCATATGGTTCTGTGCTTTGATCCACCGCTCATCAAACATCCAGTGACTGCCGCCGCCTTGTGCAACGACAGCGAACAGTCTGTTGGCCTCTGTATGTGCAATACGCATGGTGTAGTATCCACCTGTTGATACTCCTCGTGCTACAATGCGCGAGGTGTCAAAATGATACCGCTCTCTGCCGACGGTATAGATCCAGTCTAGCACGCTGGCAAATTGTCGATCAGGACTTTCCGGGTCGTCACGAGCAGCAGGACTGTCGCCAGTACCAGGAATTTCGACGCTGAGGACGGCAAAGCCACGCTTGCAGTGGGTATCGGTACGGTTAGTGTGATCGGTCCTGTATGCATCAAGTCCACAGATGAAAAGAAGTAGCGGCCAGCCATTTTCGGGTGCCGGAGTACTCTTTGGGATTCTAAGATACACCGGAATAACAGCATCCTTTGACTCGCCGGCCGAATTTAACGCGTGTGTAAATGGAATGCCGACTTCAATGTTCGGAGGATCGAGGTAAGGGGATGCGGTCATGTAAGCTTTTTTCCCATCTTCCCAAGCCTTCTGAGATAGTGTCGAACGATTGATGGGAAATCGCGCAATTCGGTATACGGCTGCCGCTCTCAGATAGAGATCTCGCGCTTCGTTGGTACTGCCAACTTTCTCGGCCCTCTGTGCCTTCGCAATCAGAGATTCGGCAACGGGAAAGAAAGGCTTTGCGTAGGCGTCTGGATCGTACAGTATCTTTGGGTCATCGCCGGAGATCTTCACTAATTTTTCGAAGATGGGGTCAAAATCTTCAACCTTGCCATCAACGAATGGATATACTCCCATTGAAGCGGGTGTACGCCATTTCATTCGCCAGAGGGCAGACACGGACTGATGATGTTGGAAGGTGTTGGAGTTGTTAATGGTAGACTGAACATGGAAAGATTGAATGCTGTTATCGGCCATAGTTTTAAACTCTTCGAATCACAAATGAGAAATAGAGGCTCACTTTGTACCGTCGATCTCGATGCTTTGACTAAAATTCTGAGAGTTTGCTCACGCTGGATTTATACCATCTTCGTCCTAGAAATCATACCCAACCTCACTGGGCGTGCAATTGTATCCATGACATCGCAACTGGAGTTGAAAGAGTGCGAAACGTGCGAGTCTGAATAAGCTCGCACCCTCTCGGCCTACATGTAACCACGATATTGTAGCAACACGATCATTGGCGCAGGTAGAATGCACCTGACTCCGGTACATTCGCGGTTGCAGTTGGTTACGAGTGGGATGCGGAGCTGAAGTGGATTCTTGGAGGCGAATGGGGAAGCTCGCTGTCCGAAGATCAGCACGGTCGACCACGTACGGCGAGAACGATTTCGGGGACTTCGGGGAGGGACCGGCCCCGACTGGTGAACGTTGTTTATCGGACGTTCGGCAGAAGCCATTCACCGAGATCTCCGTCTCGTTGTAGGCAGGTTTTCACGTTGAGAAAGCAAAATTCAATGCCACAGAAAATGTTAGCTGGATGAACTTCAGAGTGCTCTGCCATGAGCGCCTGCCCTCTATTTGCAAGTCGCTATGCTTGACCTGAATATCGCTACACGTAGCCAGTGACTACGAACTATTCCGAACCATTCTTAAACTAACAGAGCGCCGATGAATTATGCGTAGAAGTTTGCTACTGGCCGTTAGCTTGCACATTCATATAGTTGCCGTGTATCAGCAGTAGAGCCTACCAGTCTCCTTCTTCTTGGCTTGCACCTCAGCTATTGCATCCACATAATGTTCGTGACTGATCTTGCTTTGTCCACTGCGAAGTGCAATCATGCCTGCTTCAACGCAGACTGCCTTAAGCTGTGCTCCACCAAATTCATCTGTACTCCTGGCAAGTTCTGCCCAGTTCACACCATCGTCAACGGTCATCTTTCGGCTGTGGATGCGGAGGATCTGAGCGCGTGCCTCTTCGTTCGGCAGAGGGAATTCGATCTTTCGATCAAGTCGGCCCGATCGAAGGAGAGCAGGATCAAGGACGTCGACACGGTTAGTAGCTGCGAGAACCTTCACCCTGTCATCTGAAGCGAAACCATCCAGTTGATTCAACAGCTCCAACATAGTCCGCTGTACTTCACGATCTCCGGACTTGTCGGAGTCGAACCGCTTTGTACCAACTGCATCCAACTCATCAATGAAGATGATTGATGGAGCCTTCTCTTTTGCCAGAGCGAAGCAGTCTCGCACAAGCTTTGCACCATCGCCGATGAACATCTGCACAAGTTGTGGGCCCGCGAGCTTGAGGAAGGTGGCGTCTGTCTGGGCGGCGCAAGCGCGAGCAAGCAGCGTCTTGCCGGTACCTGGTGGACCATACATCAAGGCACCTAGAAATAATTAGCATATTGTTTAGTTGTAAGAACCGCATTACATGCCTTTCGGGGCCTTGATACCGATCTTCTTGAATCTGTCTGCCTCCTTCATCGGCCATACGACGGCTTCAACCAACTCTTCTATCTGTTTGTCCAAGCCGCCAACATCCGTATACTTCTCAGTTGGCTTTTCGTCGACTTCCATGGCCTTGACTCGGCTGTCATACTCGGCGGGAAGGGTATCGAGAACTAGGTAGGAATCTTTGTTTACGCCAATGAGATCGCCAGGCTTCAACTTCTCATGGTCGACTAGACCGATTAGAGGCAGGAAAATGGTTTGTCGGGTAGAGGTTTTGATGACTGCGGACTTGCCAACACGAGTGGCGTCAAGGTCGATGTTGGCACCTTCTTCGGCGGCTTCGGCGGTAACATCGAGATCAAGAATCTCCACGACGTTGCCGACAAGATATGGAAGCTGCCTGTTGTTCTCGATCTTGTCCAAATTGTCCTTGATCTTCTCATGCATGGCCGCTTTCTCGTGTGTTAACCGTTGAAACTCGCTTCTCATGATTCTGGTGTCGTTTTCGAGCAGTCGCCGTCTCGCAATAATGTCGCGGGTGCTCAGGCCGAGGATCTCTTCGTCCAACACGTCATCTTCTTCTTCCTCTTCCTCTTTCTTCTCTTCAGCTGCATCCTGCATTTCCGCGTCGCCGTTCTTCGCAGGCTGCTTTTCCTTGTCGCCTTCATCTTTCTTGTCTTCGTCTTGGCCATCGCGCTCCATGGCTTCAAGTTCTTCCAACGAAGCCATGGCGAAGTAGATGTGTAGGTATCTGGATGGAAGAGAGTATCGCACAAGGTATTTGCACAAATAAGGATCAAGTTATATTCGGGTTGAAAAGTTTGGTTGTATGGAAGTTGATGGATGTGTTTAGGTAGATGCAGCTTACGATTTGAACATGAAATCAAAGCTTCGTAGATGTGGCGCTTCTGTGGCGGTGCCTTAACCAGGAGCTTCAACACGACAACCTCCAACTGTGAATGTAAATGGACATTCTAAAAATCAGAATCAAAATTCGAATCTATCTAATCTATTATACGTGTTTTATGTAATTGAGAAGTCGTACAGGTGATCTGTTCTTGCTGCTGGCTGACCTGTCCGTACTAGGTACATGTACTGCCACAGCTCATCGTGCGACCATCTCATGGGAGCAACGCAAATCTCCGAAAGATTTCCCATCTAGCTTGTGCTTTCATCTCCCCACACGTCGAATGCGGGTTTGACGGCAATTTAGCTCCAAAATTCAAGGCGCTTTCATTGTGTTTAGCCCGAGTGCACGGTAGACCGTTCCCAGCCGCTTTGCGGCTGAGTCCATATTCTAGCCCAATCGAGACCGGTGAACAAACGAAATCAACTACTGAACACTGCTAGTCGCTTAATCGAGCATCATTCGATCTTCCTCAACCCCTATCCAGCCTAGAGAATGTCATTGGCGCTGCGGCTGAAAGTGTAGTCGGCGCAGCGCATACGTGTAAGTGGTTTCGCGTAGCAACTATGAATTTCTTTTGATATTCTATCTGGTGACCATGCACTGCCCTGTCCTCAAAAGAGATTGTTGTTTGGCACAATGAATATAAAAGGATTCAGTTCATAGAGCATTACTACACTATCTTCCTTCCGTCAACATGCCTCCCAAATTATCACGATGGCGTGCTACTACTCTTCTCCTACTGTGCGCATTGCTTCCTCATCTCATCAGCGCAACCCCAATCGTCGTTAAAAATGCCGCCGACATCACAACCCCGACACCTACCCTTCTCCTGCGACAGGCAGGAGAGGGAAGCAATGTCACCCAGACGACTCCCTCAAGCACAACTTTCACCCCCACTCCAACTCCAACTTCAACTGGCACGAGTTCAGCCAACGGTCCTCCATTCCACTGGTACTACTTCATCCCCCTCTTCATAGGTAGCTTTGCCTTCATATACATCTTGACCTGGCTCGGTCTTTGCGGCCGTACAAGGCAACCCGAAGGCAGCTACGTTCTGTGGCAACAGGTTTGGTCAACTCGAGCATACGGCAGGCTCATAACCTGGAGACGCAAGCCGCCTCAATTTGGGCTTCAGAGGATGTTTCCTCAGCTCTGCTCTTGGACCATTACACTTGTACCATGGGATGGCGATCCGAACCATATTGCACCAGGATGTTGGATTGCCGGTCCCACTGGAACGAAGCAGCAGATGAAGGCCTTTTGGCAAGTCTATCGCCCGAGAAGTTTCAGTGGTGGGGATTCCGGAGGAGGTGGTGGAGGATAAAAAGATGGGTTTGGCATTTTAGGCGTGAAGCATAACTAGAACGGAATGCGGAGATCTTACTGGCATATGTTAATAGAAGTAATTGTATTGAATTTAAGAGATGAAAGAAAGGAAAGAACGTTTAATGTCGCACATATCAATAAGCATGGAAAAGTGTAATTACATCGGTAGCCTTAGACTATCGCAAATCGAAACAGCATCACGAAATAGACCTCTGTAAGACCTGCCCGTATTGAAGACCTTCGCGAAGCTCCAACGGCAAGGACATAAGGCGTTTGATGGGCCGAGATTTGCAACACAAAAAGAGAGCATACAAGCAACCCACCGTACCTAAAATCGTTTGAATCGGTTGAGACTCCGTTTACCGTCTTGATCTTACAAGCTGCACATATTGCCCTCCATCTTAAACCAAACTTCCTGACTCTTCTGTTCTTTCGGCTGACTTCTTAGTCGTTTCCTTTGGTGCCTTGGCTTCATTCTTTCGTGGCCCACTGCTCTCTGTTTTAATCGCATATTTAATTTTGCATCTAGCAATGAACTAGCAGGTCATGAAATTTGTAAGAGTAAGCGCACCAACACATGTCACAATTACAGCACTCTGCTTTTCCCGTGAGGCTCCATTTCACACAAAGACGAATAGCAATAAGGGCGTACACTCTTTTGCACAGTCCAATCTCGGCCATCTAATAACGGTGTTATTAGGTACAGTCCATATCCCAGCAGAAAGCATAGCCATGCGTAGCTCGTCATCATCGTTGGAGACTGCAAGGCCCATGTTATTTTCTTATCTGGACTTTGCGAGGTAGGATCCTTGTTACTCTCGCACCGCGATAGTAGAACTTGCAAAATAATCTTCTCAGGATCTTTTCCGAGCTCTTTAGGGCTGCCACTTTCTTTGTCTTGCAGTTCCGGGAAATGTTCTAAGACTCGCTTTGGAGCTGTGCTGATAAGTGCAAATAGAGAGAGCCATAGACTGCAGTGCCAGAAGAGCTTTGCAAGCCAAAACGCGTCTGGAACATCGGTCCAGGAGAAGACGGCAAGAACTGCGGCGGCAGATACAGTAGCCTACGCATACCTTAACAAGAGTATAGGGTTCATATGCTGAGAAGTTGCGCACTGCTTTCTTGATGAAACTTGACTCCTGTTCTTTGAGTTCCCTAAACTTCTTCAGCAACGGTTGAACATTCCTATTTTCCTTATTTTCCTTATTTTGTTCCAAAGCAATATTTCTCATTGGTTCGATAGTCCAGTCATGGAGAGGGCCTGCGTATGGGAATGTGAGGATGAGAATGATAGGATGTAGAAGCCATTCAACAACGGTCTTCGAGGAGGTGGTGGCGGTCATTTTGTGATGACTCAGAGGCAACAGCAAAGATTCACAATGGTGCGTGGAGGCTCGATACGATGAAGAGGAAGATAAAGTAGAAAAGAGAATATTCTCGCTCACTACGTTTCCTACAAATGCTTGGAATTACATCCGCTCGACTTCTTTTTGTATTCTCTCGAAGCCCAATCCTCTACGCTGAAGCCAGCTGAAACATCCCGTCTTCAGCTCGGATAACAACGCATTCTCTAGCCTCTGAAAGCAAGCCACTTTTGTAGCTTCTACCAATCTATGAGAACAATAGGGTAGAGCCACCACATAACTCATGTCTTGTGCCATATGCAGCCATCAAAGGTCGTGCAATACTTGCAGTTGGCATTCTCACTCTCCAATGAACTACTCTATCTAGCCGGAAGAGACGGTCCTGCCCGCCTTCTGCACCAATTCTTCCATTTGTGGTCTTGCGAGATGCGTCCCCTGGGGTTTCTTCTCTATCAAACAAGTGGACAGTTGCTTAGCTGTTTTGTTAGCGAGAAAGCCAGGCCCATCATCGACTTCACGTTCTCATATTCGGCTGAATCCGGTTCGGGAAATTGGTTTGAGCTCTTGTTTAATCGCCCTTTGCACACTTGCTAATATATTGCAGGAAAACAGATTACGCAGAACATCAAGATCTTTGCCGAGAAGGTGGATGTTTATAATACTAAAATTAAAAATAGTGAACGAATGAAAGGCTTATCCATTCTGCTCAGAGAAACAAACGAGCTCTTGGTTGACATTCAATATTTTATTGAGGAGCTACAGGCGGACAACGTGAGGTTCCCGAGAACTCCTAAAGCTCTGAAAGTGCTCTATGAAGAGATGAGGAAATGTTACGAAATGCTTGACAAAGTCTATGAGCAAGTTTTGGGTTTGTAGAGAGTCTCCCAGGGTATGCACAAATTCGGTTCCGAATGGCAAGTTGCGAATACCGCGAAAGAGAGCGGCAAAAGCCCCCCAAAACAGTGGCAAGGGTTCCAGGACATAGAGTTACTAGAGTAAAATACATTCAGGCTAGAGAACGGTGGAAGAGGGACGATCTTACAGCTCATATAGAAGGCGGCGGAGCCGTAATAGCTAAAGGCGATCACGGGCGCCTGAACAGCAAAAGAACTTTACCTACGATAAACCGTAAAGCGGCCTTAATTTCAAACAGAGAGTTGCCTAACTAGGACTACATGTTTTAAACTTTTCTCTTCACGAGACCCTTGAAGAAATCAAAGCTGTTGCTGTCGCTCTGCAACTGCCACACCCTCCCTGTTGGTCGATCCTCCCATCCCAATTCCTCCGCCAACAACAATCCAAAATCTCTCGTAATGCCCTTAACCTTTGCTTTCACACCTCCCTCAGCCTCCAGGGTCACGATCTGATCACTGTGTAGCCAGTGCTTATAGTATTGACTCTCAAGATTCCCTTCCCAGCCAGTGCGACTGAACTGGCCGTATGTCGCTTCCAAAGTGGTAAGAATCCTTGCCAAAAGTTTTTCTGGCTGAAACGGTTCGAGTTTGGCATGTGATGCGAGGATATTGAGGCCTGTAGTTGGAGCAGCATTGGCAACGTTTATGCCGATACCCACAACAAGAGTGTAGTCGCCGCCGCTGTAACTCGAATTTACGAGGATGCCGCCTACCTTGACGTAGCTTGGTTTTCCTTCTTCGGACTGAGGATCAAGTGCGTAGACATCGTTAGGCCACTTCAACTTTATGGGGACAGAGGAATAGCCACGATCGTACGATTGGATACCCTCGACGATGGCGAGAGCTGCGAGGTACTGGACGAATACTACAGGCGCGGTTTGGGTGAGCGACATGGAATGTCGGATTACGGTGCTGAACATCAAGGAGCCTGGTGGAGAAACCCACACGTTAGACCCTCGTCCGCGTCCGGCGACTTGTGTAGTTGCGGTGAATGTAAAGCCTGAAGGGAGTAGCTTTAGCCAAATTGGATTTCGTTCTAGCATAGTGCTAGTACTAGTGACGACTTCGCCATAGAGAAGGTATCTTCCAAATGCGCCGATATTGGACAGGAGCCTTGGATTGTAATGTTTCAGATTGGAGTAGAAAGCGGCGTGGTTGAAGTAGGGTGTTTCCTTAGCGGAAGGCAATACCTCCGTGTGAGATGCGAGCCGCTTTACGACTTTGTTATAGTCGATGATTCTGTCGCCAGATTCAGTGTCTTCTTCTAAAGTTTCTTTTTCTGCGTCAGATATCGCCGTTTTCATGGTACTCATTGACCATCGAGTCTCAGGATCTTCAAGGTGGAAGGTATCATTCTCTCCTTTGATGAAGTCTTCTCCACCTTCCACCGTAACAATCTCCTGCCATGAAGACACAAGATCTACGACATCAGACGCCTTTACTGATGAGAGGTGGAGGCGAGAAAGGGACGGTACCGCTTGTTCTAGTGGATTGACTTGAAGACCGAGTTTCAAGAGACATGCTTTGAAGAAATCTGACCGAAGGCTTTCATCCTTCTCAAGAGCTTTGACTGTCTCTTTGAATTCCGGTCCCGCTGCATTTGGATTGAGGTTGACAGCAGCGAACCTGTCTCTGATCAGTCACAAATTTTTCAGTATGCTTTACCAACTCACTCTGGATGTGGTCCAGTAAGAACAACGTGACCGTTACCGACTTTGCAGTACACTACTGCAGCTGTACCGTCTCCTGAGTCCACATTCAAGGGTTCCGTATATTCTGCTAGAATCTCGATATTTGTGCCTTTGTGCTTGTTCCCGTTTACATATACTCCACCTCCGTTGAAGTATGTTTGAAAAGTCTCTGGCAGTTTACCACCTTCCGTTGCAAAGGCACCTTTATTGACTTTCAGCTCACAAGGTCGTGCTCCTGCTTCGCTATGGTAAACAAAGCCAGGAAATGCAAGCCCGCGGCATGTATCGGGATAGAATGCCAGCTCTCGATCGCCCATGACCTCCATTTTCGGGTCACCTTCCATGAACTCACATCTCTTGCTAGCATAGTAGCCACCAGCGCAAAGACCCAAATACGCTCCTCCGGCATCGACAAAGCGTTTGATGCGACGATTGCCTTCCCCGTTCAACGCTCGACAGTACGGCAAATCTGCACCACCAGGAATTACTAAGAGAGCACAGGTAGTCGTCCATGGTTCCTTGATAATTGCATTGGCATCGACAGGTATCACGGCATAATTCGGAGAAAGCAGTCGCCGTAATGAGTACAAGCAGTGCCGAACGGACTCAATTGTCGTGCCATTTCCTGATTCTCCATGTTAACATATTAAATAACTAATTATTTCAGAGATTTACCTGAGTACACGAGCACATTGACTCGTTTGTTCGCCATTTTCAATGTATTGCAATCGTAGTTGTATCGGAACAGACGCTCGGGCTCGGGACGACTGAGGCGGGAACAAACGACGAATGTGGCCAACTCTCTACCCGATCCCAACCGCTTATATCATCACTACTAGCCTTTCCGGCATTCAACTATCGAGAGAGCAATATGGCGTTGGCGAAGGAAGATGGGAATCGAGGAAGCATTAAAGTTGAAGATGATGAGCCTGACGAATGGTTAGTTTAAAAAGCTCCCCGCAACCTGGCCTAAACATCTGCTGACCACATGCTGTCTTAGGGATAAGCGCATCTACAGTACGGGATGCTCTGGTACGTAAGAATCAAGTGGATCGTTACCTTAAGGATTATTATTGATTCGTTCTTTCAAGACGAAAATTTAAAATTGACGGATTGCTACTTCGAGAAGAAGGATTGGAGGGCATGCAAAAGAGAGGTCAGTATTTGTTTGGTGTCACACCTTCCGCTCTGCCGAACTTATGAGTTTGACATGATACAGATGGAAGTCTTCAAAGAATGCTGGAAGCGTAACGGTAATGACCAGCGTACTCAATCCAAAGACAGCTAGACATCGAAATAGCCTCTCCAATTCGTCTCGAGCCCGCAGTTGGCGTGATCGATGAACGACGTACTCTGAAATTAGCAACCCTCCAAATCCATCTATGATGCACTAGACATCTTAATATGCATAGTTTTCAATGCAAATATCACTCTATACTCCCGCAAATACGAATCAAATTCATGGCTTCCTCCCTTCAAACATGGGCCATAGGGAAATAACATCTGTTTTGTCACTTTAAGTTTTCCCTCTTTTCCGATAGGCAGTGACAGGACTAGCACTATTTGGAAATCGTTTCTTCAATGAACGGGAGGCTGAGGTCAACCTCTCGTTCACGTGTCATCAATAGCTGCAAGCTGTGCTTCCAAGAGTTGTTTGTTCGATAGCATCCAAGCCATTTTGGAGAAAATCAAGAGATGGACGGCGTTAGACGTGAATGGACTCTCTTCCCTATCTGTAAATGAACAGATCCCTCAATCTTTGAAGGCGGTCGAGCATTTTCTAATCTTTTCAACGGTTACAAATACTAGGCGATTTTGGCCAATCGTACAATCCGTGGCTCGTCAAGTTTCAGAGTTTCGAGTCAAAAACTCCAGACTGGAATGTAAAGTAGGTAGCTGCTATATTGTTGAGCATTTTACGCCGGCTAGTGGATTCTTGTCTGCTCCAAGCTTTATACTCTCATTATCACCTCGCTCTATGTGTTCGTGTATTCGGAGTTCTATTATAGTAGTTAGCTCGTAGGGATTTCCACATGAGATCAAAAGAGCCTTCTCACTGTAACTGTTTTCCTTTCCTTCGACTACGCGTCCTTGCACCAGGTTCTCCCTCAGAAGCCTCGACACGTCTTCGGCATGCTGTATGCTTTCGGTAGCTTCTTTGCTGTCGAATGATAGACTTTTATTGCTCTCAAATCCGTCACGAGCGGCACGACGAGCTGCATATAACCGTGGCAGGTCACCTAGAAGAAGGTTAGGAGCTTGTCGCAAACAATTGTTGTTTCTCATACCTTCGAAAGCAATCTTGGTACTTCGAAGAAGGTGCCGATATGCTGCCAACGCCATTTCTCGAGTCGGCATGGGCTCGTCCCTGAGTCGACCCTCCAGAATGTAGCATCGAAGCTCTTGGTAATGCAGTCGAAGCTGTCGGTGATGAACTTTTGGTGCACAGGCCATGCTTGCCAAGGCTGACCTTTCTCGATCGTTCTTCGCTTGTTAAAAAAACATTCACCGGGATAATTACGGCTGATATCATTCCAACGTCTTCGCTCTCGCTCACTGGGCGCTGAGCATCCTTTTATCTTCCCTCTTCGTAAACTAGAATTTTCTCTCGGACGTTCTGCAAGCCGACTGCAACCTCAATCCTATCCTAACCGCCTAGTACGATGACGGCTGCATTGCAAATTCCTCTCCCACTGCCAGTTCTTCCGGCAGGCTGGTCCGGAGGAGACAAGGACTTTAAGGTCATATCGACACTCTCACGCCCTCACGATCTGCCCATTGAACCAGTCGGTGCACACTTCCTCGCCCACGCACGCCGCAAACGGCATAAGCGCACTTTCAGCGAAGACGAACGGATCCAGGCCGCCGCCAATGTCCGCCGCACTGAAGACGAGTCGGATGGCGAAATCAGCGAAGAGGAGTCACCGTTACTACTAGGACGCGAGGCAAAGGATTGGAAAGGCCAAGATCATTACGCCGTGTTGGGCTTGAGCAAGCTGCGCTACCGCGCAACCGAAGACCAGATCAAACGAGCTCACCGCAAGAAGGTGCTCAAGCATCACCCGGACAAGAAGGCCGCCAGTGGTGGGTCAGAGGACGACAACTTTTTCAAATGCATTCAAAAGGCGACGGAGATTCTGCTTGACCCTGTCAAACGTAGGCAGTTTGACAGCGTCGACGAGGGCGCTGATGTCGAGCCTCCGTCCAAGAAAGAAACGCAGCGTATCGGCTTCTACAAAGCATGGAAGCCGGTCTTTGAGAGTGAGGCACGCTTTAGTAGGAACCAACCTGTTCCGATGTTGGGCAACGACAAGTCGACCAAAGAGGAGGTTGAGCACTTCTACGACTTTTGGTACAATTTTGATTCTTGGCGATCCTTTGAATATCAAGATGAAGATGTTCCCGACGACAATGAGTCGCGCGACCAGCGCAGACACATCGAACGCAAGAACAACAATGCACGCAAGAAGAAGAAGGTTGAGGACACGGCGAGGCTACGAACAGTCGTCGACCGCGCTCTAGAGCTAGACGAGCGGATAAAGAAATTCCGCAAGGAGGAACAACAGAGCAAGAACAAGAAAAAGATCCAAAGGGAGGAAGAAGAAAAGAAAAAGAAGGAAGAAGAAGCTAAGCGTAAAGAGGAAGAAGCCAAAGCAGCAGCCGAAAAGGCTGAAAAGGAGAAGGCCGAGAAAGCAGATGCAAAGAAGGCCAAGGATGCAGCTAAGAATGCAGTCAAGAAGAATAAGCGAGTCGTTCGTGCCGCCGTCAAAGATGCAAATTACTTCCACTCCGGCGATGGAGATGCTAGTGCAAAGCAAATCGATGCCGCATTGAACGAGGTTGATGCATTGTTGGCCAAGCTTGGCCCGGATGAGATTGCAGACCTTACATCGAAGCTCAATGGAAAGACTGCCGCCGGTGATATCAAGGCTGCATTTGTGGAAGAAATCGGGAAGCTGAGGGCTGAGGGCAAGGTTAAAGGCGGAGATATGCAGTCCTTGGAAGCGTGAGCATCACGCCGAATGGGAATGATTCTTGGACGGCCTTTTGAATGGTCGTTTTTGGCATCCCACCTGTAGTGATACCAATAGATTAGAGTAGAGTGCATGTAGGGATTGATGCAAGCTGACAGACTTCCTATTTTGGTACTAGGAAGATCGTGATGACGCGTTTCTTTTCTGACTCGTGAGAAGTAGCCTCGCTTTGTAAAGTTTCCATAGAAGAATAAGATATATTCACTGTCAATCTTAAAGTACTTTGTCCAACATTTCTCTACCTCGAGCTATGTCTGCGGCCGTCGTAAAGGATGAGCTTCAGTATTCAGCACATATTCGTCTAGGCTAACCAGAGATGGTTCGCTGAAGATCAGATAAAAGTACTTTAAAGTTTCCGCCATCCAAAAACTTTCCATCCTGTCCGACTTTGGAGGATTTATAATTGTACAATCGTCTAATGCCGCATGTGCAATATTCGTCTTAGTGTTTGAAACTATGGCGTTGAACATATTCCACGCCCGGTCTGGAAGACTTTGGTCCCCGGTGATTCGATAGAGAATTAAGACGGACTCAATCGCTTCAGGCCTAAGTTCATAAGCAAATGACAGTTTAGTAGATGATGCCAGAGGCTTACCTCAAGATATAACGTCGGTCATCGATTTTGGTCACGCCGGGAACAAGCCTTTCGGTTTGGATCCATTGCTCGGTGGTTTCTTCTCTGGATAGGATGATACAATAGCATCTTTCCAGACATTTTCATCCCATGTACAATTGTTACGATTGTCACACGGAACCAAATGCATACTCTCGGGCATTATCCCCAGTGGTAGCGCCTCGTATGCCCACAGACATCCCTCGACAAGCTTCCTAGCATCTGTAAGATCCTCTCTATTTTCGAAGATCTTCGAAGCAAGGGCTAACATGCCTCCAGCAAAACATCCCAAATGCTGCGCCTGAGGCTCGGTTGTGAGATTTTCGGACCGCAGAGTACCATCAGAGTTGACTTGACCAGCGACGAGAATATCGAGGTCATCGGGTGTCATCGGCCGATACAATATGTTTCGCTTTATTACTCTGATCGCACCTTCATACATTTTACGATATTGATCTGCTGCTCCACCAAGCAGCAGGTATTGCTACTTCTCTATCAGTCCCCTGAGCGTAGATGAAACACGCATTCTTGTTACCTTTGGGAGATACTCATATGCAGAGTCCGCCATCCCACCAATGGTGAATCCAGTTGCTGCAGTAAAGTCCAAATCTTTCGCATTGACTACAACTGGCCACATTCCAGGGAGTTTGGTTGCATTCTGTTGCGTTTCGAAGATATCCATAATACGCTGCACAGCATCATAGTATTTAGGATCACCTGAAAGTTGACTGAGTCTAGTGAATTCAAGAGTAAGAGACCCAAGCTCAGCGACAAGAATTCCTTCTGGCGCTACCTGAGCATCACCTCTGGCCGCTGCTTTGAAGTCCCACCGTGTAATGGGCATTCGATTCGGAGTGTCAAACGCCATGTACAGCATGTCGCCCATTTCGATAGCTTTGGTCAGCAATGATGGATACTGACCATTGCTCAAGTCGTAGGCTGACAAAAATCCACCAAGGTATCGAATCGTTGTTTCAAAAACGTTAAGCTCGTCTAAAGAACAAGTACTGAAATCGATTTGATTAAGCGCTTCTACTGCATGGGCAAATTGCTCTGTCATTCCCATTATCCAAAGCGTATCTAAGAACGGTGAGCTTGGTTAGATGCGTGGACAGGACGGTCTCATACCAAGACTATCGACCAATGTCGCTGCCCATCCTCCGAAGGGATTAAATGCGCGGCCAGAAAGAGGTGCAACCTCGTCCCGCAGCCAAGCAAACTTCTCATACCCACGAAAGGCGTGCGTGAAGTGATCCTTTACGACTTGCTGCCTTTGAAGCCTTTCATCTCGAGCCTTAGGAGACTCGGTGCCGAATGCAAATTGGATTTTAGGGACTTTTCGACGAGTATGTTCAGGCAGTGCTCTGAACGATGTCACGGGATAATGTTGGCGCACATTTGCCCAGTGGAATTTGCCATCATTCAGATCGATTTTTGGCAAGGCTGGTGCAGGAGGTAGAGGAGTTGGCTGACGGAACCGTTCGCCATCCAGAACTGGCCACTGAGAGTATAGAAAGAAAATAATGGCGCAGGAAATGCATAGAGCTAAGATCTTGCGCCTAATTGACAATTTTGCCATAGCCGCGGAAAGCCATATCAGAGTGGAAGGCGTGGAAAGGGGAGAACCGTTACGCAGACAGGAGAATGAAGTGAGTCCATCAACGCCAGACGATATAAAAGAAGCAAGCAAGGCCTTCAAAGAGCAAGGAACAAGGGAGCATACCTATGGTGATCAGGCCAACTGTTGGCTTCGTATCAAAATTGCGGACAGACAACTCTGGCCTTCCGTGCCCAATGGTGGCGGTTTAAGTCGTGTAAAATCTCGTTATCTGGCCCTGCCGCATGATCTCAAGTTGCTCGGTGCTTGGAAAGAAGCGCCAGCGGCTATGGATTGGGTATCCTAGAAGCCGCCTTCAAATGATAATTGACTGCAGCCGATGATGGGCAGATGGTATTCTCATTCTCCAGACGAGTACATCGAGCTCAACTTCAACTTCTGTGACATCAGCTTCCGACACATCAATTTCTGTAATATCAACAAATGCGGCTTCGGCCTCATTCACGTCGATAATCCAAAGTTACGACGACGTCGATAGCTAGTCAAAGATGTTGGTAATAGCGGGAATTGGGATTGGCCTCACCGTTGTAGTACTTGGGGTGCTTGGCATCGCCTTGTTCTTCTTCTATCAAAGGAAATGTCGTCTTGCCGAACCATCTCTGACCGACGAGAGGATCGTCGACGATACTTCAGCGTATGTGCAACCGCAGACATTCGAAATGGCCTCAGACCATACTGTAGCATGTTCAATGCAACCTGCAGAATTACCCGCGGAATTGCACATAGATTGAGGACTAGACCTACAGATGCACCCCCGGGGATATGCTGCACTCATGCTGTGAACTCCTTCCTTCCAACCCTATCTAGACCAATCCTTGTAGTGCTGCTGGTGAGCCGAGCAGAACGCTATCAAATTGGTGGCGATGCGAACGTTCTTTTAACCTTGATACTCCCAGTCATCGCCTAAGCAGAAGCGTTCTGTCTCTGCTGTCGTTCTCCTGAAATGGTCCCAAAGCATTTCACCATAACAACGTTCCAAACAATTCAAATAGACCACATGATGCACATCAGTTCCCGGCCAAACTCGCATAGCTGACCTCATCCTGGCCGGGCGGCGGCGCAGCCACCAAGTCCTCCAAGCCATCCTGCTCCGGCGGTAGCAGCGCACCCGCGGCCTCTGCGCCGGCGCGGCGCGCGCGCTTCCTCTTCTCGGGCTGGAAGGCGCGCCTACCCTCCTTAGCGTTGGCGATGCGCTCCTCGTTGCTGAGGGTGTCGAGCGGCTTTGGCTTGCCCCACTGGACGCGCAGCGGGACGCCGTGGACGACGGCGCGGCCCTGGCACGCCGCGGCGGCGGCTTCGGCATCGGCACGCGTGCCGAAGTTGACGAAGGCGGCGTGCGACCGGTGGCTGCAGATCAGTGAGCGCAGCGTGCCGAACTGCGAGAAGTAGCTGCGGAGCGCGTGCTCCGGGAGGTCGTCTTCCACGCCGAGTACGAGGAGCGATTGGATGTTTGGGTCTGATGGTGGTGTGATGTCTGCGGCGCGTGGAGGAAGTTGTGATGTGGATGGATAGGGTTTGCGGTTTGCTGTGCGAGCAACTCGTGTGTCTTTTGTGCGGATAGGTCCAACGGCGGAGGATGTACTGGGAGCTGGTAGAGCCTTTTGGTCACCGGTGTCCTCTTCATTTTCTTCTGCAGCCTCCATTTCTAACCGCCGTTGCCTCTTGTGATATGGTTCACTGTTGGCTAGACGCTTGAGTAGATCCTTTGCTTTCTCGTCCTGCTTCTCGTACGCTTCGATCGCACCTCTACCCTCCTCGATTTCCTTTTCATGCTCTTGCGCATAGTATTGTTTGTTCACCTCGCTTTGTGGACCGGGTGCAATTAGCTTCAGAGCTGCGTCTCGAACCGGAATACTCAGTCCATAGGTCAAATCCATCAAGCAGACTTGGCAGCAGTTTTTCAGTTTTGCACAGGTAAGACATATGCCGGTACGCTTTTGCCGTGCTGTTCGATCAGCTTTGAAGGTGAAGACAGTGAAGGGTCGTGAGCAGATCTTGCAGGCCGCGCCGTAGTCTTCCTTAAGCATCTGCACATAGTTCTTGTCCGGTAGACATCGTTCGCACACCGAAGGAAAGTCCGTAGTCTCCCAGCCGGAACGGTTTAGATCTTGTTTGATAGTTGGAGGCATTTTGGAGGAACAGGGAGAGTTGGAAGAGGAGGAATATAAGAGAGCCTGCAGTCAATCGATCGTCACCGGGATCCAAAACTGGCGAAAGAGCTTGATCGCCAACTCGAGGACGGCACTGTAGAGGTGGTAAGAGTGAAGTGGCGGGCTAAGTCCACGATATAGAAGCTAAAGAGTCATATATCACGCCCTCACGGCCATATTCGAAGCTAAGTGGCGAAAATGTTTGAAATTCGGTTTGGTGTTGAAGATTAGAAAAGTCGGCAAACGATTGAGGTGTGTGGCGCAAGGCCACAAGGCAAAGAAGAACCCCTGTCGTACGATTTTCTTGTTCCTTCGGAGTTGCGACACGATTTCTATCCGAAAAACGGTGCTGCGCCTTCGACATTAACGCGTCCAATCCTGTCTTTCCTTTTAGCGGTCTGTCGCTCCTTGCAAGCAATTGAATTTTTTATTTGAATTGTTACCTTCCACCTCTTCTTCTCTCTCCGATATCAATTCCTCAACTTCTTCACCGCCAAAATGTCCCCTATCGCTCTCGAACAGGAAGACCATGGCCGAGATTCCGCCTTTCACAAAGCATTGCATGGCAAGTCCGGTGAGGCACGAGGTGGACTCTCGTCTATGATGGGAAAGGACAAAGATGCCCAAAAGGCAGCCGTTGACGAATACTTCAAACACTGGGACAACAAGGAGGCCAAAGAAGAAACTGAGGAGACACGTGCTGCCAGACGAGCGGAGTACGCCACTTTGACCAAGCAGTGAGTATCTGTTGCGCTCGGTATACAAATAGAAACTAATACTCGGCTTCTAGTTACTACAATCTTGCCACCGACTTGTACGAGTATGGCTGGGGAGGATCGTTTCACTTCTGCCGTTTTGCATATGGCGAACCTTTCCGGCAAGCAATTGCTCGTCATGAGCACTACCTCGCATACCAGATGGGCATAAAAGAAAATATGAACGTTCTTGACGTCGGCTGCGGTGTCGGTGGACCTGCAAGAGAAATCGTCAAGTTCACCGGTGCCAATGTCGTAGGACTGAACAACAACGACTACCAAATTGAGCGTGCCACCAGATACGCCCAGAAAGAAGGTCTCGAGGATAAACTGAAGTTCGTGAAAGGCGACTTCATGCAGATGTCGTTCCCTGACAATAGCTTCGACGCGGTTTATGCAATCGAAGCCACTGTCCATGCTCCTTCGCTCGAAGGCATCTACAGCGAGATTTTCCGCGTGCTGAAACCTGGTGGTGTCTTTGGTGTCTACGAATGGCTCATGACTGAGAAATACGACAACGAAGATCTCCACCAACGCGAAATCAGACTTGGTATCGAACAAGGTGATGGAATTTCGAATATGGACACGATTCAGGTGGCTCTGAAAGCCATCAAGGACTCTGGATTTGAGCTTCTCCACAATGAAGACCTCGCAGACCGAGAAGATCCTGCGCCATGGTATTGGCCATTGAGTGGAGAGCTCAAGTATCTCAGCACTCCGTTTGATCTTTTCACTATCCTCCGAATGACCCACATTGGTCGAAGCATCATCCATAAGATCTTGGGCACATTGGAGCCAACTGGCATTATTCCGAAAGGAACGCAAAAGACGGCCGACAGTCTGGCAAAAGCTGCTGACTGCCTCGTTGCAGGTGGTAAAGAGAAGTTATTCACTCCAATGTATTTGATGGTTGCTAGGAAGCCGGAAATTAAGACCAATGGTCATTAATGGGTCGAATAGATGGCTAGCAGTTCAGACATTTTTATTAATGAGAGCTATCGGCCGAGCACTGGTAGGCCGCTGGGTATACTTCGACTGCAGCGAAGGATGGAACATAGATGCAGAGACGTAATAATACATCAATATCTTTGAAATGGAGTCTCAATTGCTGTTAAAGTGTTGGAATTTGCATGTCTATAATTTGCAGTCGGAGGTAGTTCGCAAACTTTTTTGGTTGGGCGAGCTGCCCCAAGCTTCTTCAAAGGTCAGCTTGTTGAATCCGCCCTCCTCCAACAACAAGACGAATATCTCCAATTCCTACACCTTCTCCTACTCCATCCCACTCAATTCCTTTTATAACCTCCAATTCACCTTTTCCTCCCTTCCTTTAGCATTTCTCCGACCATGTCGGCCGCACGATTGTTGCGACCGGCAGTCCGCCAAATTTGCACGCCGCGATCTTCTACAGCAGCTTTCAGACGAACCACGAGATCAATATCTCCAGCTACGTCGTCGTGGATATCGAACCGAAGGAGTTATGCCACTCCAGCAGGAACAAAAGAGATGACGGTCCGAGAGGCGTTGAATGAGGCGATGGCGGAAGAGATGGAGGCAAATCCAAAAGTCTTCGTAATTGGAGAGGAAGTTGCACAGTACAACGGAGCGTACGTATTCCTATTTGTTTGATCTCATGAAATCTGGGGGAATGTATTGCTTTCAGGAGCTTTTGCTAAAATGAATTTGTTATTAATCGCTGTACTTCCGCGACGTTGCTATTATAGAGTGCTGACCGAATCCACCACAGCTACAAAGTCACAAAAGGCTTGCTGGACCGCTTCGGCGAGAAACGCGTCATCGACTCACCTATCACGGAATCCGGCTTCACAGGTTTGGCAGTCGGCGCCGCGCTGGTTGGTCTGGTTCCCATCTGCGAATTCATGACCTTCAACTTCGCCATGCAAGCAATCGACCAAGTGATCAATTCGGGAGCAAAGACACACTACATGAGTGGAGGGATTCAGCCGTGCAACGTTACTTTCCGCGGTCCCAATGGTTTCGCATCAGGCGTGGCAGCACAACACTCTCAAGACTATACGGCATGGTACGGTGGCATTCCCGGATTGAAGGTCGTCAGTCCATACAGCAGCGAGGACGCGAAGGGTCTGTTAAAAGCGGCCATCCGTGATCCTAATCCCGTCGTCGTACTCGAGAATGAGCTGCTATATGGCTTGTCGTTCCCAATGTCCGAAGAGGCTCAGAGCTCTGACTTTGTCATTCCCGTACGTCCTCTGGCTCGCAGCTAAACTGCCAAAAGCCTTTTGAATTTGCTAACAGTGGTATGATTATAGTTCGGTAAGGCCAAGATCGAGCGTGCGGGCAGCGATCTCACCATTGTGACGCTCTCTCGGAACGTAGGCCTATGTCTCGAAGCCGCTAAACAACTCGAATCGCAGTATGGCGTCAATGCTGAGGTAATTAATTTGCGTTCGATCAAGCCTATCGACATTGAGGCTATTGTCAAGTCTGTCAAGAAAACGGGCACGATGATGGCGGTGGAATCCGGTTTCCCGGCATTCGGAGTCGGTGCTGAGCTTTTGGCACTGACGGTAGAGTATGCTTTCGACTATTTGAATGTGCCACCTGTCCGCATCACTGGTGCGGAAGTGCCAACACCGTATGCGCAGAAATTGGAGGAGATGAGCTTTCCGCAGGTGGACACCATCACCGGCTATGCGAAAAAGCTGTTGAGAGTATAGGACGTTCAAACGATGTGGAGGATGTGAAGTAATGCTTTGCACCAGATATGCGGCAAGTAGTGCGAAAGCTGAAAAAGTGATGAAGCCGTAGACATGGTACCTTTGGATCTGGCGTGGCACAAAATACTCAGGTCGTATTCAATTGTGCTATTTGGAGCGATATGTACTTGTAGCGAGGTGTAGTACAGTTAGCCGAAGTCATTCTTGGTGTCCAACTTCTTCCACATCAGCGTGTACCAGCTTTCTCAAGAAGCACTTATGAAAGATGCGCGCTGCCATGGATATCATTGCGCCATTAGCATACTACTAAGGCCGTAGAAATACATTTATGGCTCGAAGAGAAGAGATGGTGGAGCCCAGAGACAATGCTACCTTATGTACAGTAATACTCCAGTCGTATGCAATCAATTTACAGTTCAATCCATGCCGTTACCGCGGTTTCTCGTCCGCCAGCTTCTCTCTTTGCTTAGCCTCTCGTACCGCCGCTCCGGATCCCCGATACCACACATCACCACTCCATTTCATCATGCGTTCCACCGCCGCAGTAGGTCCATCCATTGCCGGCCTTACATCCAAGTAGAAGACAGGCTCACCAGTCGGCTCGGGAGGCCCAGAGTAGTAATCGATGACGTAGCGCACCTCTCTCGTCGAGCCGTCAGGCATCCGCCTGCTCACATACCAGTCGTGCCTGTCGAAGGGCGGCTCGGCCGAAAACCGCGACGGCCACAGCCACCCGGCGAACAGCACGGCGCGCGCCTTGGGCGAGAGGTCGCCAGGCCGGCCCATAAAGCGCACGAGCTTGGGCTCATCGTCGGCATCGGAGTCGCTTGGCGCCGCCGCCGCCTCCCACGCGCCGCTCTGGCCGCCGCCGCCGCTGCACCGCCGCCAGCCGGCCGCGAGCCCGCCCGCGAAGGTGCGCTCCCACGCGCGGATCTCGGCCCAGGCGCCCTCGTTGAGGAAGTTGTGCACCGCCACCATCGACTCGACCGCGTCGGCCGGCGTGTCGTCGTAGCCTTTGCGCAGCAGCGCGTTGTACATCTGCTGCGGTGACGGGTACTCCCAGTTGCCTGTGCCGTCGCCTTTCGGGATCGTCGAGGCCTCGCGCTCTGTCGGGAGGTGCACTTTTTGGTGGGTGCTTTCGCGCGCGTTCGGTAGCGATGGCATGTAGTTTAGCGAATTGAGTTTGGAGATTGTGGTACTTCGAGAGGAGGGCTTATAGGGACATGCTGAAGAAGAGTCGTTGGTGGTTGCGGCCGTACTTGAGGTTGAGGCCGAGGGATGTGGTGGAATAGATGAAGACTTAGGTCGTTTGTGCATCGGACATTCTGGCTATTAGAAAATATTAGTACAGTAACCGCGAATACAAAGCGTAAAAGATTTAATGTACCGGTGGTGATGCATCCGACTGTCTAGGTATGGTGGTGTGAGGCGAACTGTCTGCCCAGAACCAGCCCATGGTGGTGAATCTGAAGTGCAATTGTCTGCCAAAGGGATAATTGCAATTTCAAGAGCAATTGGATATCTGTTTATACATTAAAAAGGCATTGTTTTGTGGTTGAGAGGCAAAAATGGAAGAAGACGGGATGCAGAGGTAAAAGACATCGGGAGTTCGCGTTTCGCCGACGTCTCTTCAACTTTTCTGTTCTTAGGCGGCGAATCAACATGCGCCTAATTACACGTATCCTCACTTACACCATCAATCCTCCTCCTCCTTTCCAAATCTCATACTAATCTTCGGTCACAACTTCTATTAACTTTCTGGGGAGCTCCTACATTCGTTTTTGCGCGTGTCCGACAAGCTTTGATCGACCGTGAAAGCCAAATCCTCATACCTCCGTTACTCCTTGGCGCAATGGCTCAACCTCAGTATGGCTATGGCCAACAACAGCAGCCATACAGTGGTCAAAACTTAAACTTCTATCAATCCTCCTTCTCAGGCCAACCTGTCTCCGGCACAACAACACCATTCCAAGCATACTCTGCAGGTGGACAGTCCAGTGCGTATCCAAATGCAGGCTTCGGCGGAAGTTTCAGTCAGCCAGGTGTCAGCGGTCGTATGGGAGAGAGCGGAGGATTGCGAACAGGATGGCTAGCTGCATTTGGAACTGAAGGCTATGATGGAGAACCGCCACTTCTCGAGGAGCTAGGTAGAACTATCCATGAAAACGAGCACACGACTAGAACCAAAACGCTAATGAAATACACAGGTGTAAACTTCGGACACATCAAGACCAAGACGCTCGCCGTTCTCTCACCCTTCAGTATCTCAGAGCACCTAATGGACGACTCCGACCTCGCCGGTCCAATCCTCTTCTTCCTGCTATTCGGCTTCTTCCTTCTAGCAGGCGGCAAGCTCCACTTCGGGTACATCTACGGGCTGGCGCTGCTAGGGTCATGCTCGCTGCACGCAATCCTCTCGCTGATGTCTCCGCCGCTGAGTCCGGCAGAGCAAGCGGGACAGTCGCAGGACGCGCGCGACCAGGCAACGGGCTACGGCGGCGGCTCGCGGCACTTTAGCTCGACGCTGACGCTGGCGCGGTCGGCGTCCACGCTCGGCTACTGCCTGCTGCCGCTGTGTCTGACGTCGCTGGTGGGCATTCTCGTGCCGCTCGACGGCCTGTTCGGGTACATTCTTACGTCGGCGGCGATCGCGTGGGCCACGTACTCGGCCTCCGCGATCTTCTGCTCCGTTGGGAGGATGACGAGCATGCGGTTCTTGGTTGCATATCCGCTGGCGCTGTTTTATACCGGCTTTGGCATCATGAGCATATTCTCGAGCAGAGGAACGGGCGGTTTGGAACAGAGGACCAAAGGAGGATGAAGAAATTGCAGCGTTCGAGCGATTATATTGCAAAACTGGGAATTTGACGTCCATTGCACGGCGTGTTGCACCAAACTGCCTCAAGTATAGACATCATTTAGAGTCTCAAGGGTCGACACGAGTCGAGTATTGAAGCTATGTTGCTCTTGCGGTCAAGAGAGAAGAGCGACTTGCATCACGCGAGAAAGATTGGCAGAGATTGGATTGAGCAGGTCATCGTCAGGAAGGTCGCTGCCTGCTTACAAATTGATGCTGGCGAACAAGAGGCTACTTGCCAATCGGATATGTGAACTGAGATAAGAGAGGCTACCGTGAACGACTGAAAATCTTGGTGGCTCTATAAAATGCGCGTACTCTTGGAGATCATTCAAGCAGGCCGATAGAAGACGGCGATCAATTCACTTGTACAATCCTTTCATATCAAAATTTCTTCCATTATGCTCTAATCATCTCTATTGCTACATCCACTATGGCTGGTACAATAACTTTCACATCTCCCGCAGACCGAGCTCATCATAGTCGACATCTTCCTCGTCCTCATCTTCCGCCAACTCATCGTCATACTCGTCGCCAAAGTGCTGTCGTGCACCAGCCGGTCCAGCATCTGGCTCATCATCCTCATCGTCGGAGCTCACATCGGTAGACTCATCATCGGAGATCTCAATCGGGTTATTCTTGCTCGATGTGCCAGCATCACGCTGCGCAGCGCGCTCACTCTCGTCAGCCTCAACCTCGACAATCTCGCCGTCGTCCTCCTCGCCATTACCATCACCGCTCTGTGGCGTGTCCGGACTCGCAGAGCGCGCGCTCGCACCGCTCACGCTCGGCGCGCCCTCGCTCGTCGCCGCCGACGGCGCATAGATGCGCTTGAGCTTGTCATAGTTGAGGTGGCGGGAGAAGACGGCGCGGTTAGCGCGGCGCTCGATCATGCGCTGCATGGCCTCAGCAGGCGTGGTGGCAGGGCTACCACCAAGCACGCTGCCATCGCCGCGGCGGACCCGGCCAGCCTTGGCATCGTCCGCAGCCGCGGCGCTGCGGCCGCGCCCGCCTCTGCGCGCGCCGCCCGCCGGCCCGCGCGCCGCCTCCATCAGCGCGTCTAGCTCGCGCTCCTGGCGCGCGCGCAGCCAGTCGGCGTTGAACGACACCCAGATGCGCTCCTTGGCGTCGACCTCGCGGGCGGAGAGCAGGCAATTGGCGACCTCGGGGTCGTCGTCGAACTCGTCGGGCGCGACGACTTCGGTGTCGGCGACGGCGTTGCGCCACGAGGTGGGCCGGCGCCGCGCCCGCTCCGCTGCTTCGCGCTCCAGCTCGGCGTGCGCGATCATCGTGGCGCGGGCGCGGGCTGCTTCGAATGCGCTTTCTTGCGAGCGTGACGCGACGATCGTGCTGATTTCTTGCTCCAGGGCGGCTTCTGACGGCAGGAGGTCGTCGGCTGTGATCGTCACTGGTGGTGGCTTTTCCTGGCGGCGGCGTTTCTTTGGTGGTTGCTGTGAGGCGCTGCCGGTGGAGTCGGCGCGGGAAGAGGTTGAAAGTGCGAGAGATGGGTCGATTGGCAGGTCTGGGATCACGAAACCTTCGGCATCAATCCGTGGAGGGTGAGATGGTGTTGGAGTTGGCAGCAAGGCAACCGGGTCGGGAGTGGATGAAGTTTCGAGAGAGGATGCGTCGCGCTTCCGCTTCCGCTCCTCCTTCCGACGGCTCTCATAGAGAATGGGTGGCTCGGCCGTGTCTTTAAGTCTCTTGCCGTAATCGCGGAACTGCTTGACTGTCATGCGTCCGGCCTTTGTTCGTCGAAACTCCTCAAGCCGCTTGTGGATCGACACTTCGCCAGCTTTAACGACATATACGACCTCACGCACGCTACGTCGGAAGTTATTCATGCGTGCGGCCAGAATCAGACAAGCACCGCAAAGAGCAGCCGGCTGACGACCGGTGACGATCCAGTCTCGGTCCATACGAGATAGAATGGTAGCGGCATCGTTGGCCACGAGTTTGGTGTAGTTGCCGAATTCAAGTCGTTTAGCGTATTTAAGAATCAAAGGTTCGATTTCGATAAGTGGAATTGATTCGATTTCGTCCTCGAGACTGATGGCCTTGAGAAATTGTTTGTAGGTAGCACCAAGGTCGAACACATTACACCGAATTAGCTCAGCAAAGTCGATCAACATTGTGGTGTTACCGTTCTGCTGGCGACAGGCAATGTAGAGGCATATGGCGGCATTCTCGCGTCTAGGCCGATGGAAATGGTGGATACGAGCCATTGTGTAGTATCGGTATGCCGTGTCAACGACATTAGGAATCTTCAACGCGTCGGCCAGTCGAGTCAGTTCATCTTTTCCCTCTCGAAGTGCAGTTTCGGCGTGATCTTCTGAGCTACGGCCGCCTCTTCTGAAGGCAGCTCCTGAAGATTTTGCAAATCGCTGGCCTTCATGGACAGTGGTGCCTTGGACGATAGCGGCGCCAGAGGTAGCTTCGCCATAGGAGATTTCATTGACAATGACGGAGTCGCTTATAACGGTACCACAGCTGACACATACAGTCTGGCCGTCGATTTCTTGGATGTCAGGAGTTGAGCAGCCGGGACATCTGCGAGCTTTCTTCTTCTGATACTGCTTTGGCTGTGGCAGTGGCGAATCCCTCAGATTTGACAGGCGCTCTCTCTGCGGACGTGGCCGAGGACGAGAAGCTGGTGTTGAGGACGACATTTGGTCATCGATGGCAAGGTCGATAGTGAGCTCGAGTATTTTAAGGAGGCGGTGGTAGAAATGTTGTATTTACTCAGCTGGTGACTCAGCCCGTAGCTGCGCCATCCACGCGCTCCGTTGACTCCAGCACCAGGAATATTAACAAAAGTCAGCGTATAGATGATTATCAGCCTTGCCAGTCGCTCATATCGGGAATGGACGAGGCTGTGGGCTGCAGGATAGCGAATATGCAGAGTCTGGCTCGTCTGGTGGTTGAGATTTGGAGGATTATGCATGGAGAAGCGGGCGTGGTGGAGTTGGGAAAAATTGGCAAAGCGTCCATTCGATAGGCCGCCAACGCTACTCCAACCTCGTCAGCTTTCACGTTCGACCCTCGCACGTCGCCGTTCAAATCTGCAAGCAATCTCAAATATGCATACCATGGGACATGATTATTTGAATTCACAGTTCAAAATTAACTCGGACGTATGAGGTATTGGATTGGTCGTGTTCTTTGCTCCCATTGGCACGCTTCCAGTCGTCTGCCAACACATCCCATCAACAGGTGATGACAGCCGATTCTTATCATGGAACAAAAACATCAAAAGTTCATCAAAGCTACATACATACCTACTCGTATCTACTCATATGCTTCTCTATCAGACTTGACGCGGCTTCGGCTCCTTTGCGGTGCAAGTTGCTCGGTCTCCCCACCATGGAGTGACGTCTGAATAAGCAGGTGACGCGCAACGGACGGTGAAACGGACGACGCCAACGCGTGCGAAGGCGTTAGAAACCGCAAGAGAAGGCACGCGAGAATGGAGTGCAATGCAAGGCGAAGCAGGCAATAGAGCGAGCAAAGCTAGCAGAACACCGACTCCCAGGGCTTTCGAGGGTCCCCCAAGGGCCTCGGTGTCGGTGACTGAGCGCCGTCAAAACGCCAAATGCAATCAGCAGAGACGAGTCCCGCTCGTAACGCATTTAGTGAGCTAACTAGCCCAGCCTCAGGCATATGCGGACGGTCAATCGCGAGGCAAAGCAAGCAGGCAGGGTAATAAAGTCAGGTAAGGGTAAAAGGTAAGCTCCGTTTCGGCTTTTTCGCGCCAGCCTGAGCTTACCAGCTTGCAGCCCACAGAAGCTCCTCCCAGCTTCCAGCGCCGCCGAGCTCCCCCAGCTCACGCTCGCAGCTCGCACGCCCTTCTCCACCGCCGCCCGTCCTCCAATCCATCGCCAATGCCCATCCCCATCCCCCATTTTGCCTCGCCTTTCCCTCCCTCCCGTACTCCTGGCCCCGTCCCTCCCGACGGCACTGACAGGTCAGCCCGTTTGGATCCAAGCTCCGCTTTAGCTAGCTTGTACGACCCAGGACCGTCTTTTTTTTCCCTTTCCCTTTCCTTTTCCCTTGAAATCTGTCCTGCTCTCGCTCGCTTTTCCCCCCAAGCTCCTCTCTCCCATCTCTTTTTTCCTCACATCTTCCCATCCCCCCCAACCTACCAATTTTTCGGCCTTACTCATCCGACATGTCTACGCGCAAAAGAAAGCAGGACGTCGAGGAGGAAGAAGACTTCCAAGAACTTCCGTCTGACGAGGAAGAGGAAGAAGAGTGAGTTGCGACCATTCTCTTGACGTCATGTCGACTGCCTCCTTATTTTCTGTGGTTGCGACTTCATCGATTCTCGACCTGTAAACATGGCAATCGCGATCGCTAGATCAAGAATTGCGATGCTTTGTCTTGCTATCGATGGTTGAGGCTCGTTTGCGTTGGTTTTGAGCTTCTTGTCCTCGCGATGAGCTCCAATTGCGCGCTCTCCCACCTCCTCACCAGCTCTTCAGCAAGGTTGCTGAATTATCGCGACATGATGCATCAATGGCATCTGGCTTCCATTATCACAATGGCGCTTTCGTCTTGATCGCTTGCTGTTCTGTACCGCCTGTTCCGTTGACCACTCCTTGTAAACGAGGCTGACGACGCTCGTCTAGGTATGATGAGGAGGACGAGGAAGAGTATGATGATGAAGATGAGGAAGAGGAAGAAGAAGACGAGGAGGAGGAAGTTCCTGAGGCTGCGCGTAAGTCGCATTTCAACTCCGTTGTGGACCTGCTCTTCTGACATGCCGTTGCGCTCAGCCCGTATCAAGCGACGAAAGCTTGAGCCTGAAGACGACGAAGAAGCCGACGGCGACGAGCTCGACGGCGAAGAAGAAGAAGAAGAAGAAGATGTCGAAGAAAATGGTGAGGAAGATGATGATGAGGTCGACGTCACTACGAAGAAAGGTGCCGCTGCCGTCGCGGCCAAGGTCAAGAGCGCCGCTGCCGTCTCTCACGAAGATGACGCCGATGAGCTCGAGGCCAACGGTGAGGACGAGGACTAGACGTCCACACTGAAAAACAAGAATTGCAGTTGCAAAAAGTGATTGTGTGGCGGATAATAGATGGGACGGCTCGCTGGATATATACGGTCTTGTAGCTTAGGTGTTTGTATGTCAACAGTGTTGTCGGGCTTGCTCTGCGGATGGACTGATGTCTCTCACTCAAAAATTCACATTCTTTCGGCTGGCTTTGAGGTTCTTGCCCCTGTTTTCTCTACATTGTGTGAGTGGTCTGCCAACCAACGTTGCTGTTGACGTGCATCACCCGCTTCCACCAGTATGGCCCTAAGCATTGTCCATTCCCAATGCCATCCATGTAATGCTACGTGAAAGGATAATATCGATAGTGCAGCTCATCGCTAGGCCTTTCATCCATCTGCATACATGAAGCTCGTCAAATTTACCATTTCCGCCGCTGTGAACCTGCTCTCTTATGTACCAGATCCGCCTCCCACGATCCAAGCTTCAATAGAGTTCTACAAGGTTGGCCATCATATGTTAATCGCCATCGTAGTCTGGAAACGACTTCGATTTAATATAGAAGGATTGCCGAGACAAGCGCATGCCATGCCATGTCGGTCGACCTCATATTGTGAACTAAAATCCGAATAGTGACTCGCCAGGACCTTTATCTCGTGGCCATATCTGCATGACGCCTTTCATAGTTGAATTTAATTTCCAGCCAACGAGTTGAAAACAGGAGCATTCGCTTCTTGGCTATAATTATCTACAGTGTAGAACGGAGCAGGCCCTTCGTACTGTACCATGTGTCAATCCGTAGCTTGTAGCGTGTAGAATCCGCTAGGGCTGGCGCTATACGGTATAGACGGAAATCGAAGCTGTAGTGAAATACACGGAGTTGCGCCTTTACACGACAACCACACGCCAATATAGAGCACCAGCCTCCCTCCGAGCATGTAATCCTGTTCGCAAAGCTTCTACCTCATGGCAGACCCTGATATGGTAGATCCAAACCTACCATTGGACTCAAACGGTGTGTTCGCATCCGTAACCACTTCCAATGGCACCAGTCTCCCAACAGCACCCTCCTATCTCTCAGCTGCCGGTGTTGAGAGCTCACAGACGCAGCAAATAGCAAATTCGGTATCTTCATCGTCTACGACAACCGGTCCAAGTACCAATGGCAGCCCACCCATGTTCGCCGCGACAGGTCAATACTCAGCTGCGACTGCCGAGCTTCTGCGCCGAATGAGCGAGAACGCAGCAGCACACACAGGCACACCGGGATACGAAGCAGCAAGAGAGCAAGTACTGCGAGGAATGGTCACGAGCGATAGGTTACCAGTCCTGCCTCCAATGTCGACTGGCAAGCGAGGTCGTGGAGGTAGAGGAGGCATTTCAAGAGCAGACAACGTACCCACACCAAGTGCGTCGTGGACGCCGGAGATCCCACGAGGACGACCAAGAGGTCGGCCACGAGGTCGAGGGAGAGGCAGTGGCCGTGGCCGTAGTGGAAAACGGAAAAGAGATGACAGCGAAGCTGAAGAGAGCGATATTTCAATCTCGGATGAGGGCAAAGCCCACGACGGCGATGAGAACGAAATATCAGACTCGTATACACCGTTACCAACCAAGACGAAATCCGGTAGGAGCGTTACGAAGCCAGCTCAGTTTGTTCCTACGGTTGCGAGTCCATCTGGCCCGAAAAAGAAAAGAGCGTATCGCAGAAACCCAGAATCTGCTCTCTGCAAAGCGTGTCAGAGAGGCCATAGCCCGGCGAATAACCAGGTTGTATTCTGCGACGGCTGCTTAGGAGCATATCACCAGTACTGTCATGATCCACCCATTGACAAGGAGGTCATACTCGTGCCCGAGAAGGAGTGGTTTTGCTCTTCATGCTTGAAAGAGCGCAACGAAGTCATCATCGGCACGACTTTAGAAGGCCTCATATCAGGAGAGAAACTCACACTCGACGAAGTGCGTCTAACCTCAAACCCATGGCCGCATCCACGCACACTCCTAACACAAGCACAGAAACGCGCTCACCTCAATACACTTCCACAATCCCGGCTCATCGACCTGCTCCTGCACGCAACCGCGCTGCACCCAAGCCTGCCACTCTTCCCCAAGACGCTCTCCGCACCCACCACCGCCGCCTTACCCATCGCTCCCACACCACCGCCGCCCACCGCAGCACCTACGGCCCCGCCACCACAGCCAGAGCCGTCGCAGCCGCCGCCGCCGCCGGAGCCCTACGACGGCTACGACACCGACCCGCCAGCGCACTACCCGCCGGCGGCGCTGGGCGCAGAGCGCACGCTGCGCGCCGAGGACGACGAACTGCTGGACCTGGCCGACGACAATTTTGGCGTGTTTGGTGGTGGCGGTGCGCGAACGGGCGCGGAGGCGGGCGTGCTGTAGCGCTGCGGGTTGCTTTGTACTGCTGTTTACGGTGATGATTTGGTGGTGGGATTGGCGGCGCTGGTATGGCTGGCTGCCGTGGCATTGTTGTTATCAAGTGTACGCGATTATGGTGGCATTTCTGGCGGGTGGTCATGCTTCGGGTAATACGAAAGTCACTGCATAGGTAGGCATGATTGCTGGGAAACTTAGTTGCAAATATGAAAGGATTCAATTTCCCACGGCTATTCAAAGCTTCGTGATACCTCTCGATGGGCATTCCCGAGGCATCTTCGCTAAACCGAAATGTATGAGCTTGAAAGGCAAACGCTATGCTACGAATCGCGGACGGCTCCCTCGCCGACTTCAATGGGTCGCAATTTATCCTGCCAATTGTCATCGTCCTGCGTGGCCGTTTGTCGACGGCGCCGACGTTCTCTCCGCGCCGCTCCGTCGCGTCCTGATCTGCTCTCGTACAAATTGAGATCTCCAAACCCAAGGCCAGCATCAATCTCCTGCTCTTGGAGACGGCGCGCCATTGCTTCGTCTTCGGCTTCTTGCGTCCGCCGCTGTTGCTGATCGACCTGCTGTCCCTGTTCAGTGCTCTGCTCTCTGCGATAGCGTCGCGACCTCGGTCTTCCAGATGGAGGAGGTGGTGGTCGTGGAATGTCAGCCGGTCTGAACATGTATGGAGGGTTTAGTGGATCCAGCGGCATGTCTCTGCGATCTCTGAACATATACGGAAGAGGTGGCGGAGGCGGCGGCACCGCACCGCCGTCCGGTACTCTATATCTGCGCACATCGACCGGAAAGAAGTCTACCCACGGATTCGGAGCCTGCTGATCGGGCGGCACGTTAAACCACGGACACTCGCAGCTCTTCCATTTGGCGCCGCAAAGGTAGCAGAACTCGGCGTTGCACCGGCACCGCATGTGGTTGCAGCCTTCGGACAGCTGTACCATCGCGCGACAGCTGTAGCAGCGCTGCCAGCCCTGCTCGCGGCCCATGTCGAGGACGGCGGCGGTGTCAACGTCGTTGTCGCAGTCGCGAGTGCCGTGCCACCGCCGCCCGCATCGCTTGCAAGCTTTGGTCTTGCATTTGGGACACACTCCATAGCGTCGGCCAACAGTACGATCCAGCTTGATGTATTTAGGGTCGATCCACTCACCGCAGCCCTTAGCAGAGCAGTAAAGCCGGTTGCGCGTAGTGTATTCATCGTATTTCTTATTCCACGCGATTTTGAACTTGTAGCTAAACAGCCGCTCGACATACTTCAGCGGGATGCAAGTGTCGGTGCAGCACTTTGGCGGCATCAGTTGTGGATCCTGTGTCGACAGCAGGAACACGCGCTTCAAGCAAGCGTGACACATGCGGTGGCCGCACTCAAGTTTAGCCGATTTCAGCACAGGTATCTCATCGTCAAGGCAGGTGGTGCATGTCACTTTGCGTTGTTGCGACTTTGTAGACTGCGTTGGCGTAGGAAGCACCGAAAGCTTTCCTCCGCTACTACTCCTCTGAGCTGTTACTGGAGCAGTATGCTTGTCGTTCTTGAACGGTGAAGACTCAGTAGAATCAGCGGGCGTGGACTCGGTAGGTGCAGATTCGCCAGTCACAGGTGTTGTGGTATGGTGTCTGCGCTCCACTGCCAGTCGACGTTGAGGAGTCCTCGGTTTTGGATTTGGCCCAAAAAGTGCCATCAAAACAGGTTGTCTTTGAGCCTTTTTCCACCTCGCCGATGCGGTGCTAGGTGTTATTGATGTTGTATCCGCATCGACCTTGATATCTCGTCGTGGGGAAGCGGAGCAGATATATGACTCTAGAGGTGGCGAACAAACATCTTGAGGGCAATTTTCTCTCTCTTCATCCCACCGCTCGTTGTTACTCTCGTAGCTACTCTCATCGCAGCTTTCATCCTCACTCAATTCCGGTGTAACCGCTTTCTTTGGTTTTATTTCTCTTGGCTCGCTCTTTCGCTTGCGCGATAATCGGTAGTAGTTGTAGGTTCGTCGTCGAGTAGAAGGGACTACTGCTTCCATCTCTTTCTCAGCTGCTCTGCTCGTGCGCAGGACATGGTCCGTAGGAGGATTCGAGGCGCCAACGTCGTCCTAATATCGAGTTGATCTTGCAACACCTTGCTATCGACGATACGCAGGATTACTGGATCATGTTAGGGTAGTAACGAATAATTTCAGCTGCAGTGCCGCCCAAGGCCTAAGCGCATAAGTCGCCCCGCGGACGTGAGCAGCAGGCGTGGCGACATCGTACTTAGGGCTCTCCAATAAGGCAGCTGTACATACGCACTACAGGCAAGCCCGAAACTGCATGGAACGAAGTAGAAATATGCAGCTAGAATGATTTGGCCTCCGAAACACGGGTGGGTATGGCACGTGCTTGGGTGTTCATGTAGGAGTACGTACAGGTAGTTCGCAGTACGCAGTACAGTACTAGGAAAAGATTGGAGCGTCCTTTTCGATTACGATAATAAGGAGGCGAAGATGACTGTATCATCATATTTGGGAAGCGATGATATCAAACTTGACGCATTCCGTAACAGCGAGCCATGGAAATGATGTATTCGCTACCTTTTCAATGGCTGGAAAGAGTGGAAACGGAACCATCTTCGTTTCCCTTTGACAAAATCCAGCGCAGCCGTAGAGGTACTCCACTCTAGCTAGTGTGCTGAACCCCTGAGACGGTCCACTGAATTCAGTGGCATGTGAGCCGGAGATATTAATGCGCTGAGCTTAAAGTGTCTTTTGAGTTCATTTGGGGATCCGAAGCTTGAGTGCTATCGTACCATATAGCACACTACAAACAGTGCTGCTAAACGCTAAAGTGAAGGTGAATTCCATGAAAGTTGGAAAGGATTTTTGTTACCGAATAGTTCGGAACACTTGCCATCCCGCCATTTGCGAGTTGCGATCTACAGCGTCACTTTAAACATCTCTCAATCGCCTCTACCTTGCGACTGAACTTCGAACCTCGGAAGAACAATCGAAACTACTCACGACATTGGTTGAATTGACATCGATCCAGTATGAACATTCTGACGTCGAGGAACGGTCGCAAAACATTTCATCTCTAATTAGCCGTGACCGTATTCAGCTACTATCCGAGGTTGCGGTTCAAGTTCGGTTAGGATCAAAGGTGAATATCTGCCGAAATCCATTCACATCTCGTTATTCGACACGTATCAGGCTGTGTCAGCCTTTCCTACGAGACGTACAATATAGACCATATCGTAAGGGACACTCGTAGTGATCCTTCAAACAAAGTTCTTCGACTCTAGGCTTTCCAGCAAGGCTACCATCACGAAATCGAGGTATAAGGTGCTCAGTGAAAGATGGAGTCAACTCAACTACAGACCTATCTCACCAATGCGAAGCAAGTCATTCAAGACAATCCCTTGATCTTGATACCCGTTCTCTTTCTAATATATCTCTTGATGGTCCGGTATCTACGCTTCAGCAATGTCAGAAAACTCGAGCGACGCTACGCAAAGTATCTCAACGACCCTTATTCAATGGACTACAAGACAGCATTTGAGATCATGAAGGTGACCATGCTGCGAGATGTACCATTTATGTTTCTCTTCGGAACTCAATGGGCACTCATAAAGTCTTACGGCATTGCCAGTGGCACAAAACTGCTCGTGCAAACCGGCCGACTCACGAACAAAGCCATAGTGGGAAAGCGCTCCGAAGACACCGGTGCCTTGTTGGGCGAAATCCTCTTCGAAAGCGTCGACTCGGAGCGCGGTTTGATTGCCATGTCTAAAATCAACTGGATTCACGCTCGCTACGGCTCCAAGATCACCAACGACGAGCTTATCCACACTCTTGCCCTCTTCGTTCTCGAGCCTCATCGGTGGGTCGATACCTTCGATTGGCGTTCGTTGACCAGACTGGAGAGAGTCGCCCATTTTATCTACTGGAAGGAGATCGGCAACCGCATGGGCATGCACGACATCCCACCGACTCTGGAAGACCTGCAGACCTGGACAGTTGAATACGAGAAGACGGCTATGCGCTACGCTGATAGCAACCGCAAGTGCTACGACGCCACTGTCGGCCTCTTCCTCAAGGACGTACCCAGCTTCCTTCTTCCCTTCATGGGAAAGGTCTCGTCTTGCTTCCTCGAGGACTATGTGAGAGACACAATGGGCGTCCCTCATCCACCAAAGTGGTTGCAATCAACAGTAGATGACTTGTTCTTGTTTCGCGGTTGGTTGCTCCGAAACTTCTTTCTTCCTCGCTTCAAGGAATTCAACATGGGTATTTACAAGGCTTCGAATGGCCGGTGGAAGAGGACCAAGTTTGTGTTCGAGCCTTGGTACGTGGAAGAGACTTTTTTGTCAAAGCTTCAACGACGACTGGGTCTCGGTAACCCAACAAAAACTCCAGGACCCGAGTATATGAGCGAAGGATTCCTTCCAGAAGAACTGGGACCAATTGAGTACATCGAGAAATCACGGGCTCCCGTCCTTGAACAAGCGAAAGAAATGAAGTCATACGCTGAAAAGGGTGGTGCTGTGGGTATGGGCTGCCCTTTCATGCTTGCCAGAACATAGATCGGACGTGGGAATGATTCCATAAACGCTTTGAGTTTATGGAATGTCCTTTATACTAGCTGAAGAGCATACGGAACTATGGTGTTTATGGATGCGGCCAGAACATTCACAATGCTTCATCTATAGACATGGCCTTAGCTTTACTCTACTCCTGGTTCGCATCCTGGTGGTTCTTGCGTTGCTTTAGCTGAAGTTCTATTCCTAGCTGATACCCTCCTCAGCCCAATACAATCGAAGTGGATTCTCTACTAGAAGCTTTCGTTGCAATTCTGGTGTGGTTGCAATGGACGGTATAATGTCCACAAGTAAGCCATCATCTGGCATATGGCTCTTGAGATTCGGATGAGGCCAATCCGTTCCCCACAACACACGATCTGGGAACTCGTCAACCAGCGTTCGTGCAAATGGTATGACGTCTCTATATGAATTCTGCTGCCCATCGATCGCTGGTGGGCCCGTTTTGGTCAACCTCTCAGGGCAAGTAACCTTGCACCACACATTGCTATGCTCCCGCATGAACTTCCTAAACAGCGTGAATTCCGGGCCATCCACAGGCTTACTGACATCCGGCCGACCCATATGGTCGACCACGACAGCCGTGGGCAGCGCAGCAAAGAAATCCCACAGCTCCAGCAGATCCTGCGCTTCAAAGTAGACGACGACATGCCAGCCCAGCCTGGCCACCCTGGCCGCGATCTCCTGCAGCTCGTCCTTGGGCGTGAAGTCGACGAGCCTCTTGACGAAGTTGAAGCGCACTCCACGCACACCCGCCTCGTGCAGCGCGCGCAGCTGCTCGTCCGTAGCGTCGCGCCTCACAGTCGCGACGCCGCGCGCGCGGTCGCCGGCGGCCCGGCACGCGTCGACGAGCGCGGCGTTGTCAGCGCCGTGGCACGTCGCCTGCACGACGACGGTGCGCGCAAAGCCGAGGCCGTCGCGCAGCGCAAACAGCTGTGCTTTGGAGGCGTCGCACGGCGTGTACTTGCGCTGCGGCGCGTATGGGAAGGCGGCGCCCGGCCCGAAGACGTGGCAGTGGGCGTCGACCGCGCCTGCTGGGAGCTGGAAGCGTGGTTTGCTGGGTTCTGTGTACCAGTCGAGCCAGCCGTCGGTTTTCTGGAACCCGCCGCTCGTCGGCTTGCTCATCGTCGGTATCTCGGCTCTTGAATGGCCGGTATCTTGAGTACTCTAGTATGGAAATGTCACGCTGCTCTTCCTTGAACGAAATGTGAGTCCAAAACAATAAAAATTGCCACGAAAGAAAACTTTCGCTGCTGCTAATGTGACTGTAAAGACGTGAAGTTGTGGGTTTCTAGTGATCAACGGGATGAAACCATCCGCTCTTCCAACGGTTTCGAAAGATGTGATTTTCCGCAGTCAGCGCCGTTGTCACCTACAGCTACAATCTCTCTACCTCTCAAACTAGCTTTGTTATAACCTCTTCCCCAACGTGCTTGATTCCTTGTTAGCAAATTCAAGTGTTCACGCTTGGATGAAATGCCGTCTCGCCTCGATCGTATACCACCAAAGTCAATGCTTTGGATGAGTCAGATTGAGGTCCAATTCGACGTTCCCAAGGCGAAGAACTGAGATTACGATGCAGGTCCTTAGTCCAAATCAAGATAACATAGTCCGGAGCAAAGCCCAAACCGGCTTAGTGATTTGAAAGTACCTTATATCTCTGCCTATTCGAAATCTGCTGTTCACGTTAAGCACTTAAGGCTGTGCTCTCCAAGTTTTGAGTCATTCTGGCCCCATACCTCTATTGCCTATCGAATCTGTTCAGACGTATTTGATTCTTCGTCACATTTCATCTTTGTCTTCAGAATGAGCGAGGTTATGAAAACGACTACCATCCAAACCCAGCGGCTCACACTGCGACCTATGACGATGGAAGACATCGAAGCATTTTATGAATTAAGGTCATATCCCGAAATATATCGATGGTCGTAAGTATCAACTTAGTTTACTGAGTTCCAAGGCATTCATTTTAATGACCTCTAGATTATTGGGGCGATATAAAGACATATCTCAAGCCGAAACTTGGGTAACAGAAAATCTCAGAGGCTCAAACAACTTCAGCTTCATGGTCGAACTGAATGAGGACGACGATAAGACTGACCCCATCAACTCTTCCGACCGGCCTCTTCCAAGGATTATCGGTAGCATTGGTACACCAGCCAAACCCGAGCTAGAGCCTCACCAAAAGGTGGTCCGAGAAATCGGATACATGTATCGGCCAGATCAATGGGGGAAAGGATATGCGACGGAATCCACGCAAGCTCTCATCAAGGCCCTTTTCGAGAAGACAGACGTGACTCACGTAATTGCCCGTACAGACAGTGAAAACTACGGTAGCTGGAAGGTACTGGAGAAATGCGGATTCAAGCGCGTGGATACAGCGGATTACGATAATGTAACGCTGGGAAAGAGAACAGTTTTACACTATGAAATCGCTCGCCCTGGGTATGCAATAAAGGGCGAACAGTAGAGCAAGAGCCAAACTACCGGATAGACCTTAGTCACAATGGCAGTGTATACCGATCGTATCGCGCTCAAGTATCGTATTCAATATGAATGACGTTGCGGTTGTTGTGATTATGGCTGTGCATAGCGATCTTTGATATCAAGGTTTCTTTGCTGATGTATGCCAACTTTTCTTCGAATCTAACTTTAATATGATTTTGACCATATTTCAGAGAAGCCTCTTCAGGGATTGTAATTATTCAATAGAAAAGAAATTTTATGCTTGAGAGGCAAAAGGTTAATAATGCTGTTCTATATCGAATATCCTTAGATTCACAGTCGTCCACTTCGTACTGGTATGCAATCTCACCCGAACATCAATTGATCCAGTGCGGCTTCAAAAGGGTTGTTGGTGTCTATTGCCGGTCCATGCCCATCAGCACCCAGTCCGAATCCACCGAAGCCCTGAAGAGCCGTCATTTGATAGTAACCACCATGGGTGCACCTGTAGCTATTCGGATAATTCTTCTCCCTCTTCGGACACCCTTCCCAGTTGGCATCAGCCCAAGTAAAGGCGTTGTCGCGCTTGTACTTCCTGCGTCGAAAATCGTATTGCTTGTGCGGGGGCCGTCTTGCCCACGGCATCGGATCGAGCGTGTCATTAGGAAGCATCGCATCTGGCCAGAGGTCGTAGCGGTTACTCCAGGCCATTCGCATCGGTCTTCGACTGCCGCGCGACACAAAGATGTCTGGGCCTTGCCCGTAGAAGAGATCCTTCAAGCGACCCCAGTTGCCGTTCCGTGAAGGCTTCCCATCGCGTGGCCAGACGAAACAGTTGCGATTTGGACGAGGGCCTGTGTTTGGGATTGCTGGGTTATTGTACCGGATCAAGGGGCGCCCAAATGGATACTGTGACGAGGTATAGCCCAATCCAACCATTTTGGGAATTTATCTACTGGGAGATCTATGGTCGTATTGAGAGGTGTTTTCACATAAACTACTAACATGAAATCAGGGTCGTTCTAATGTTGTTAGAATAATCTGGCCGTTCTCATTCTTATATCGAACTTTTCTCGCATCTGACATCGTAAAGTGCTTGCTGTTTGATTGAACAAACGACTCCTCCTTAACTCTACTGTATTCGATCAATTAGGCATAAGCAGTTCTCAACTTACAAGCAAACAAAATCGTTTGACGTTTGATATTGCCGTGACTGAGTCCGTAATGCTGTTGTAGGTCAGGAGGCTAATGCAAGTAATGCGGTGCCAGTTGCTTCGAAAAGCTACGCAATGCGTACTGTCTCACAAAAGTCTAATCATCAAGATTTCTGTAGGCAATGCAGTTAGATGTTAAATCACTCCATTGAAAGTCTATTTACAGATCTGTCGAGCACGGAATTGCTCAAAGTCGTACACCTCAGTCCCCACTCATTTTCTACAGTTTGGTGATGAAAAAACGAGCTGCTCGTACGCGTACTTCCTGCGGCAGAATGTATTTTGACATGATGTAGACGTAGAGCGGGAAGAGAATCCACAATGTAACCACCTCATTGACCCAGAAAAATGGAACGAGCTGAGGCATAGCAGCTTGCAAGACATTCTGCTCCACTTATTAGAAATGTTTGCAATGACGAGTTTCAATACGTACAAGCTTTGTTGTTGGAGTTGGTAGCTTAGCTGCTGTTGGCACGGCAATCTGTTGCTTCGTCCGCGATTGCAATTGGGACGAGATGGAAGGAGTAAACGGCGCAATAATCCTCGACGACTTCACGCTGAATGACGCATAGCTCGGACGAGCAATTGGGCGTTGCAATGCACGCGCAAGTGGTCGGAGGGTGCGGATGGATGCCATGATGGGCCTGTTTTGCCGATTGCGTTAGCATCGCGTCGTTGGGATTAATTGCATCGATTTGCATCGAGAAATGACATGCACGTACAGGTTTTGGTCAGAATCGGGCCCTGAACAACAAACCAGACGAGAGTTGTCGTCGGTTTGGCTGGTTTGATGTTGGTGGAGGTTGACGGACGTTGGAAGATTGCAAATGGGAATTATCGGGAAGCTGCGCTGACTAAGAGAATTTCAGCCTCGGGCATCAACAACACGCGAAACCTCAATCGCGTCTTTGCTGAATGTTTGCCTGCTAGGATACAAATTCACCTGGCTGGATTGCGCTCGACACAGCTCTCGCAAACCATCCCTGGTCGATCTTTGAGCTGCTACTGCCACCATGTCGTCAATATTTGGCAATCCTGGCAGCTCTCAGCCCGCATCCACTTCCAGCAGTCTGTTTGGAAGTTTGGGAATAACCAGCTCAGCGCAAACCGGATCCTCTCTCTTCGGTACCTCGTCCACTTCGCAACCTGAGCAGAAGCCAAGCGCCTTCTCCTCCTTTCTCAAGCCGCCGTCTTCACAACCTACATCGTCGAGCGGGCTGTTTGGGCCTTCTGTGTCTCAGCCAGCATCTACGTCCTCTATCCCATTCAGCAGCTTCAGCGCAAGCACATCTGCTCCCGCCAGACCAACCTTCTCTTTTCCCACCCCCAATACGTTGAAGCCCGAGCAGACCACTTCGAGCAATTCCTTTGCGGGTTTATTTGCATCCACGCAGCAACCAGCTACGCAGGCCACCACCCAGGCGCCGACAAGCTCTCTGCTTGGTAACCAAAGCCTTGGACTAAATCAAACTCAAACGCCAAATGTACAATCAACTCTCAAACCAACGGCTGGAACACAGGCAGCCTACTTTGAACAGATGCTTGAGCGGGGGAAGAAGAGAAACAATCAAGAAAACGGCAATCAAACGGATCTGCCCAGTCTACAACTTGGCCTTGGAGATATTGCGCGGAAAGTGAGGAACCTGGGTGCGACTGGTCCAGCTGCGGAGGCACCGAAGGCTACTGACAGTAGATCACACTACTTGCTTGCGGCTTCAGGTGTGTCAACGGCATCAGCTCTGAAGGACCTTAACACATTCAGCGCACAGGCTGTTCCACCTGCACCTACTACCACCGATGGTGTCTCTGACACTGACATCGATGGTTTTGTGTCTGGCCTACGTTCCCAATCTACCATCGCGATAATACAAGAGGGCATGGAGCAGTCAAGACGGGACTTCTACACGTTCCTAGAGGACACGGTACAAATGAATTGGGATGATCAGCGAAGGAAGATCTATGAGCACTTTGGACTGGCCAAACCGAGTGAAGATGTACATGATGGTTCGAACGTTCAACCTGAACAGGGTTCATTCGGTCGATCTTCTCGAAAGCCTCGTTCGTTTGGTACATCTCTATCAGCCTCCGGCAAGATGTCCTTTGGACCCTCAGCGGCAACACGGTCCGTTTTAGGGAACTCAGCTACTCGTAGTACCTTGAAGGCTAGTGTATTCGGTGACGGGGTGGACAAGTCCGGGGCAGGAACATCAACACTTGCGCTACCCGAAGACCGATTCCAGCGCGACAAGCAAGAAAAGTATGCTGAAAAGGTCAAAGAACTCAACCAGGCTCGGAATCAAGAACTATGCTACCCAATACTTCACAAGTTCTCAGAAGTTGAAGAACAAGCCGGTATCGACAACACTGCAGCTCTCATTGACTCCTACAAAGCCTTACTATCAATTGTGGGTGAGAAATCTACTACGGAACGACGAACAAGCCAAGATGCGGTACCTGAACGCAAATTCAGAGACCAATACCTAAATGAGAGACATACTTCTGATGAAAGCATAACTATGCGAAAGCAGATCATTCATGGTTCCCGGGCTTGTCTTGAGCACCTTTTTATGACCAAAGTCGATGCCGCAATCGCCAAAGATCCGAAAGTTGCCAACCTCGGTGGTGTTCCGGATCCCATCAACCGACTTCGAGCATATGTTCGAGTTCTTGCCTATCGACGAGAGCTTGGTCCTGAACCAGACCATCTTCAACAGCTCCATGACGGTACTACCACTGACTTACTCTGGGTCTTAATCTATCACTTACTGCGGGCTGGACTCGTTAAGGAAGCTGGTAAATACGTGGCGTCCCGGCAGAAAGCTATCCGCAGTATTGATCGAAACTTCCCACGATACATGACACAGTTCGCAGATAGTCAAGATCATATCCTGTCAAACGAGATGCGCGCGGCTATCAGCACTGACTACCAAACCAAACTCCAGGCAGGACGGGAGGATCGTGAAGGATCAGATCCTTACCAGATCGCCTGCTACAAAATTATCGGCCGATGCGATCTCTCACGTCGAACTTTGGAAGGCATACGAACGGATGAACAAGATTGGATGTGGCTTCAACTCATCCTTGCAAAGGAAATACCAAAGGCTCAAGAGACGGCCGGTGAAAGTTTCGGCCTCGATGACCTGCAAAAGACTATACGAGAGATCGGCCAGCGACACTTCTTACAAACTCAAGACAACCCTGGAGCCGTGGGCACGTTCTTTTTTATGCAAACCCTCGCCGGCATGTTTGAGCCAGCAATCGCATGGCTTTATTCACATGATCACATTGCAGCTGTCCATTTTGCGATCGCGTTGGACTACTACGGACTTCTACGAACAGCTGACCTCTCTTCGACGGATCTACGTAAGTTCTGGTACAACATGCGGAAAATGACCTTTGACTTATTCGATTTAGTGTCTTACAACACACGGGAGCAACCGAAATTGAATTTCGGCCTTATGGTTGGATACTACACGGCTGACTTCCGAGCTGCAAAACCGGAGGCTGCTGCAGACTACCTCATCCTACTTTGCCTCAACGCCGATCTTGATGGAGAAGCAGGTCGCCAACAAGCTGAATTATGCTACGAAGCTCTCCGCGAGTTGGTTCTGGAAACACGCGAGTTTGCCGCTCTGCTTGGCGATATCCGCTCAGACGGTCAACGCGTACCGGGCGCTATCGAACAGCGCCTCAAGCTTATTCGACACAAGAACATCAAGACTGAAGAAGAGAATAAGGAATTCCTCAAGAGACTGACTCTGCAGGCTGCTTCTGCGGCCGACGATAGTGGCAGGATCACGGACGCCGTACTTCTCTACCATCTTGCAGAGGAGTATGATACCGTAATCACAGTATGCAACCGTGCATTGTCAGAAGCCTTGTCCATCGAGCTTGGTCAATCACCTCTTCGCCTTGAGCCTCTCAAACCACGAACATCCCTTCAGGACGGTCAAAAGCAAGCTCCATCTCAATCAGACTCTCAAACGAACGGCAATGGCACGACAAGCACACTCAGTCTTACTGCAGTATCAGATCCGTTTACTCTCAACAAGAACATGTACCAACTCTACAGCAATGGCGATATCATCTACACACTGATATCGCAAGCCAACCGAGAAGGCGCGCTATCTCTGCAAAATCTGGCCGAAGCGCGTGCCCACATCGAGCAAGGCCAATGGATCGCCGCGCTGCGCGCCATCGAAAATCTTAACCTGCTACCTCTCTCCGCGAAAGGCGATATCTCCATCATCCGGTCGTTCGCGGCCGCCTTCGCGGAAATTCCGCCAGTCGTCGCGCGGAACATCGGCGATTTGCTGGTGTGGACGGTGGTAGCGCTGGAGAGGGAGCGCGAGAGGCTGCGCGGCAGCCAGTTCGACGATCCGACAAGGAAGGCCGGTGTCGAGCAACTTGGACAGGCGGCGAGGGATTTGGGTGTCTATGCCGGCCTGCTGCGGTATAAACTGCCGCCGAGGGTGTTTGAGGCGTTGAGCAGGGCTGGTCAGGATATGGCGTAGTGAACGGCAATGGAAGGTGCAAGGAGTTCAGCATGGAGATCAAGAATTGCAGCAGATGTTAGTGAAAAGCGTGGACATGAAATTTTAGTCGCACTACCTTATGCAAGTGGAATGAGAACGTATTTGGCAAGAGGCGTTTGAAGGAGCAGTGAGAAGTTCAGATGGGATACCAGTTGAGAGGATAGCACTGCAGTTCGCAGATCCTCTTTCCCGTTGATTTTTCGCAGGTAGGAGTGTTCGTCATGGAGCAGGAAAACGCCTTCGAGTTTCAGTTACAAAATGCAAGGACGCTCAATCCGAATGCCACTCTCTGATCAGTTTGTACCATTGTCTTGTTTACTTCAGTTTCCTTTCGCCTTCACATCTCCGCAAACCCTATTCAACGAGTTTTCATACCCATTGTCTCATTCCACAATGACTTCACAACAAAATTCTAGCATCGTCTCGAAAGGTTCGAGAGTGCTCAAAAAGGTTTTCGATACTATCACCGGAAGCGATACAGACAGGTTGTTCGCTCTTAAAAATTCTCTTCATGGCTTTCATGTTACGTCCTCTATGCTCACGGCTTCAGTAGAGACTCGTCTGCAACAGAATCCGCGGCCGCGGATGATGATTCTCAAAAATCCGATCCTGGACAAGCCGGAGGATCGTATCTTCACCGAACACTCACCCGCCACAAGGGCAGCACGTACAAAGCCATAGTGAACGAAACCAACATCAACAGCACCAGCGGGGACGACAAGTCTACAGAAGTCACTCCCGAGCCACCCAGTAACACCAAAGCCCAAGCGCCAGACTCCGCTTCCACGTCTCCAAACAAGAGCGTCACCTCGTCCCCGACGAAACACGACACCACCGGCAACCGCCGCTCGCCCCACCGCTCGAAGAACCGCCTGTCAATGCACTCGCTGCGCTTCAACTCGCTACGGCGCAGCCGCAGCCGCAGCGCACAAGACACCGCCGCCGCGGCGCTCGACGCCGCGTCGATCCCAATCCCGTCGTCGCCGGTGTTGATACCCGCCCGGGCGGCGGACGTGGCGCCCAAGCACCGCGAGATGCTGGAGCTCGGCGAGGATTTTAAGGGCACCTTGATGAGCGAGCTGGAGAGGCTGGGGTTTGGTGCTGCGCCGCTCGCATCGCTCACAGAGGGCCGCATTTTCCCTATGGATGACGTGGCCAGGCCTGATGGTGAGGGGGCAACTTGTAGTTCTCTCCTCAGGCTAGAGAAGTTGGGAGAGCGGAAACGCCATGGCGACTGTCTTGAAACGGTGGAGAGTTATCAGCCGCTCGTAGTCGACCACGATGAGCCAGACGATGAGAATCTTGGACCTGGAGACCTCAAGGATGCAACATTACTTCAAGTTGGATGGCCGCTGCCTGACACACCAATTGAAGATGCTGTGAAATCTCTCACCACTGAGCCAAGCGCTTCTGGTCTTGCAGGCCATAGCTCCAAGGTAGAGGCAGCATGGACGAAGTTCGGCAACGGTTTCATAGGTGTTTTTGCATTTGATGAAATTGTGCAAGAGGCAAAGATACAAAAAGATATCATTCAAACAGCAGGAGACGACGATTACACAAACCTTGAGTCTGGACCCGCGACCGTTGATTCTTTGCACAAAATTCGAAGCCTAAGCCAGCTTGGTATGCTGGGACTCTTACTAGAACTGGAACTGGAAGACACGATTCAATCTATCGTCACGCTCGATGATATGGAATGTTTGGGAGTGATAAAGGAAGATGAGGACTACGAATATGCGCCTCCATGCTCGAAGTGTCTCCACTGTCTAATATCTATACGTCGACATGGCATAGACACCGGCGGTGATGATTGTACACCATTGCTCCAACTATTTCCAAGGTCAGACGCTGATATTTCAGCCGGGGAGAGTTTCCAGGATTCCGATCGACTGCCTTCGTCTCTTGTTGGCTGTGCCGCCAGTTCAGATGAGGACGAGGCCTTCAGTAAAGTGGCGAACCCGACATTCACAGCCGAGTTGACGGGCGGCGTTACAATCACTTGCTCATCAACCACTGAGCACAGTGATGCAAATGAATCCCCTAGCTCGACAGCTACATCTGATCGACTATTATTTCCGCTTCAAAACGAATCGCAGAGATTCACCTTCGAGACGGATCGACACCAGAACGACGTTCCGCGTAAGGGAGAAGTGGCTCTAGCTGAGGATACGACAGCTTTGTGTCATAAACAGAGTTGCACTTGCGGCCCAGAACACCAACCCATGAATGAGATGGAGAAATTGGACAGCACTGCCGACCAGGATGGAGTCTGTGTTCCTTATCGGATGGAGAAGCTAACGAAGCATAACTCTACAATTACAAGCTGTCACAACCCTCCGGAGTTTACGACCAACCAAAGCAATCCCGGCTGTCTCGATTCAAGCGCGACGGTGCGGCTGAACGGTGAAGACAATCAGGTGGAGTGAGTGGCGCCTCGCTCCTCGCTTGTCTACTACAAGACGGATCGCTAACAGTGTCAGGTGGTTCCAATTCCGTATTTGGAGAGAGAATGATGCAGCTCGTTGATTGAAAGGAACAGAAGACGCGCCACGCTACTC
>Ga0335072_10000189_pt1 | contig 135434 bp, 119 predicted proteins | sample Lox_Sample_21_FD_206725 | JGI IMG/M metagenome (GOLD analysis project Ga0335072, IMG submission 206725) | Soil microbial communities from Loxahatchee National Wildlife Refuge, Florida, United States - Lox_Sample_2.1 | ecosystem: Environmental > Terrestrial > Soil > Wetlands | place: USA...
AGCGGCGTCCTACCACGGCCATCCCTGGCATCCACCGCGGCGCCCTTGTTGAGCAGGAGCTGCACCACAGTCTCGTGCCCGAAATATGATCCTACGGTTAGTTCGGTAAAGCCCTGAGGACACCGGGAGTAGGTGCTAACGGTAGTCCAGAACACTTGGAACCACGTCATAAATCGCTCAGATCGAGTATCACAAGCTTCTAATATTGACTCCAACATTGCTGTCTCCTTTGGTTCAGCTCCTCGGAAGTGAACAGCCCAGTGTTTTGCAGCATAGTCTAGGAAGCCATGCCTATTGGTGTACTGATCGACAGTATTCTTAAGATCCTTCCCTCTCACATTTGGATCTATAACTAGAGGATGGCTTTCAAATATAGCGAACAAGAGGTATGAGATACAGATCTTTGCGAGGACGAGGTTCGATTCTGCCGGGTCTAAAGAATACTTCCATGGTCCCAGACTGGAAGCAGAGCAATTCGATGTTTTGACTAAGAATTCTTTTGCTGTCTGATGGACGAGGTAGAACCTTTTGTCCACGACTTTCACAAAAAGTCCGCAAATCCCTCTGACGGTGCTCTCAATAGACGGCTGCAGTCTATTTTGTAAATCCGATGAGTCACTAGACTCGATGGCATACGCAATATTCATCTCTTTCAGCGAGAGTGGTCGAGCAGCTGCAACCACTATGTGGAGGATTTTTCTGGCCTTAACTTCATCGCGACTGTGTCGGAGAATATTGTTGTAGACCGCGTCCACTTCGCTCGGCAACGTACTGATCGTTTGGTTGATATCGGAGACAGAACTTTCGTCGCTATTCTCAATAATATCAAGGATGAGGGTAACCCAGAGAAATGTCCGATCGGCGTTGTTAATGAGTCGTTCCTCCAGATCAGCCAGTGTGGCCTCGGCAATCGCTTTCATGGATCCAATGGTGTTGACCCTAGCTTTCACAACACGCTCAATATCGTCGGTGATACCATCCGTCTCATCTTCTGCCCTTAACCTAAACTTGCCAAAATAGACCTTCTGGAGGGGATCCAGTTTCCTCTCGATCGCAGGATATGGGCGACTAGTCACCACCATCTTTAAGAACGACTTTTCTTCTTTCGTACCCGTAGACTTGGAGAAGAATCTAACCAACAATTCGAGAAACGGACCTCGAGACAACTCTTCGCATTCGTCCAAGGCGTCGATAATGCATACGACGTTGCCACAATCCGGATCTGCGGCTGCAGCTATTAGAATATTCCATAGGGTGTGGAACATTTCTCTTAGCCTCTTCCCATTCGCTTCGAAAGCGGGCATGGCGTGTCGAACGAGAGATTTCCTCTGGGAAAGAACCTGGTGGAGAAGCGCGCAAAGAGCAGCAGAGGCATTCTTTTGTTCGTCATTGTCATCTTTGAAAAAGAAGAAACATACGGTCGTATGCAGAGATTCTTGAGACTTGACGCTGCAGAGCTCCTCCTCTACTAGGAACCGCGATAGTACAGATTTTCCGCACCCAGGATCTGCTGACACCCACAGAAGTCTGGACTCTTGCCCTTGCCGCCAGTGCTGATATTGTTCATGCCGCAAGAACCACGCGAGAGTCCCTGGTTCCCGCTTTGGGTTCCGTGTCAGATGGGACTCATATTCCGATGTACGAAAGCACTGCAAGCACTCGGTCTCCTGTGGAGTGAGGGCTAGGATAAATCTCAGTCACTATCCGGGTGAACCGTGGCTAGTTACCTTACGCACATATGAGAGGCTGCGAGACAGAAACCCGTGGCGAAGAATCAACCAACTCTTTGATAGCCATCCACACAGGTCTAAACTTTTGACTCTCTGCATCAGAAAACTTGCACATTGTCTTGTGATCCGCGGAAATTGGAGTGGGTGGCTTCTCGTTTGGGAGATTCATACATGCGGAATCCTTGTCTACGATCTTAGGAGAGGTCAGTCTCGGGCCAACAACTTTGTGAGTGTCGGAGCATACCAAGAAACCAAGGTACTTCTGTGTCTCGTAAAAAGTCCTAATCATTAACTTTTCAAGACGTTCAATGGACTGCTGTGATATCTTCCCAAGTATTTCAGAATTCTTTTGAAGGGCTGGCAGAAGTTTTGTGTTGACGCCAATCCCAAATTGGGCTGCATGGAGAGCGCGAGCAAGAAAGTCAAACCAGTAAGCACTGTCTGATCCGCGGTGTGGGGTCCCCATGAAGACAACGCCACAAATCTTTTTGAGCAGATTGCCATAATAGTTTGACCGCTCATGGGCAAGTATGAGTGCCTAGACAATATGGTGAGCACGTACATACCCATGGTTGAGAGAAGGCGCACCTTTTTCACCACTATCCCCCCAAGGCTATGGCAGATAAAGATGACAGGGCGAGCTTTTTCCTGTGGCGTTCCGCGCTCCCCATCCAGTCTATTGAGAAGATCAATCGCAAACTCCTCGATCTCGGCGACAGACTTGCTGAATGCCACGACTGAGTTGTATCCATAGGTCATGATACGCGTGTTTGGCACCTTCACAGGTAGAAATTCTCGAAGCCAAATCTTTCCATCGTCTTCCCAAGTGTCGTATTTGTCCCCACCTAATCCATGAACAGCGACGATGCTAGTCAATGTCAGGAGAGAAACCAAACGAATGCTAAAGTGGTACGTACTCAACTATGCCTCCTTCGCTCTCGGACTTTGGACATAGTATGAAAAGCCCAGTCTTCTCCTTTGATTCGCCGAGTAGTGGATTCTCGGAGGCAGCATCTGTCTTCTCCTTTGAGTTTCCGCTCTGTGAACCCTCGGAAGCGCCCCTGGGTTCTGCATCCTTCTTTTTCTTCCGGAACTTCGCCACGAAAGACGGTTTCACCATAGTCAAAATCCTCAACTCTTCCGGACCTTATGCATCGACCAGAGACTAAGAAGAGAGTCAAAAGTGCTAATCATTGTTGATTGACTTCTATGATCTCGGGTCGAGCTGAGAGACGATTAGGATGGGCGGGCTCGCTTGGCTTGTTAGGGCTGGTGGGTGGGGGGTTGTCTTTGGCGCAGCTGCAGCAGCAGACACTTGCAAGTGATTGGTCGGGTATGTTGCGCGTGCGAGAGGTTATGAGGAAGAAGGCGATAATAATGAGATAATAACCTGAGAAACAATGCGTTGAAAATTGGTCCCGCCTTCGGCGGGCGCGTTGAGCGAGTAGATAGACACAGACAGCTTTTCCATAGATTCCAATAATCAGTATCACACGAGCGTCATATGGTCACCTTGGCGTGCAACACCCCAAGACCCTAACGCGCGCCTTGGCCACGCTCACACATTCTTCCCCTTGACACTATTATCTCTATGGTATGAAATTAGATCGCTCTAGTGATATCGACGAAAACCCAATAGATCTACTCCAGTTTCTCTATTTATTCTCGTCCAGGGCTTCAAGATTGTAGAGCTGAAGGTATCATTACGCCTAGCACGTCATGCGAGACGCATGCACGACCCGTAGAGGTACGTGTCCCACCTCTGATTTATTCAAGTATATCGCCTTGGGATGCTTCTCCAGCATCTTTTCATCAAAGCTGGCCCGCAGAAGATCTCTGTCAGGTTTTGTAGAAATACATAGAAAGCCTTTCGGCTGCAAAAGTACGAGGACTGGTGCTAATATAGGGATGATCCACTTCACGAGCACTTCGATGAAGAAGGGCGCGTCACGAGAAAGGCCGGTGTCCATGTCGGCGGGGTCGAGACACACGAGTGAGATGTTCGAAAGAGCAGTGTCGGCGGAGACCCGGCGTTGGAATTCGTACCTCCAGTTATCAGACATGCAACTACGGGGTCTTTGGGGCGAATTGCGCGTACATAAACATCACGATCAGTGTCTTGCTCATTCCATAGCGCCGCATTCCAGCGTTCAATAATTCCCATTTGCCGGCCTTCGTGTCTTCAATTAGGGGTTTTGCCAGCGTATCAACGTCCTTGAAAATTAGTGGACGAAGGATGATCTCCTTTTCGACAGAAGGGTGGACAATTTGAGGACGGGTGCCCACAGGAGGTTGTCCATCTCCTCTTAGGCCCTCCTTTCCGTCGCAGGATGCACGTCCAGTAGGTGACCCAAAGTTGTGGTCGACTCTTCTTCCGCGACCACTAGTGGTGCCTGCTTCCCAAGCTCGAGTCATGACATGTGGTAGTCGAGAGGACGCCGAAGAATGGTCAATATCAGCAGTATTTTGAAGTGTTTGAACTCTTGATGCAACAATGCCTGTAGCTGGTAAATTGGGCCTTCAAATGATTAGTAGTAGAGCATGGAGGAATGCTCGGTGCAACGCTCACCGAGTTATGGACGCCATTATGTAGGTCACACGCCAAAGAGCAGCGAAAGGAGAGGCAGGAGGTGAGATCGAAGAATTGGAAACGGGCATCCGGCATGGAAGGAGCTATCCCACCCAATCGGGTGGGAAAGGGGGGCATGAAGCGCCGTTGGAATCGGGAGAACCGTTTCAGTAGCAGCTTGAGACCGTCCGCGGAGCAAAGGTTTCCTTTTTGGAGGTACGCGCTATTTACAATGCAGGAGCTATCTACTTCATTGCCGCCTGCAAGCTCTCTAGAACCTGGGCTGGGTTAGACCATGTCTGGAATCGATGACACGTAGACTCACCTCTACTTCAATTTTCGCTTCTGCGATATCCTGCTCACTTCCACTGCCGCTTGCAATCTTTTGCGACTCGCTGAGTAGCGATTTGACAGCTTCCTCACTGAAATCCTCTATCGGAAATCCCTCGACAGCGTTGATGCTCAATTGTGAATTTGGCTGAACGATTGCAAAGCCTCCAGACACTAGATAGCCATTTATTAGTCCATCCCTGGCCAAAAGAACCATGTTCTATAGCAAAACGTACGAAAGAATTGTTTGCTGCCACCGCTCTCCTCGATGATCTCCACGAGGCCGGGTTTGAGTTGTTCGATAGAGGGTACGTGCTGAGCGAGGATGCCCATCTCGCCCGATTCGGCTGGGATGTTGACTTGAACACTTAAAGGCGCCTTGGGTCAGCGGTTTGTAATTTGCATCAAGCTTCATGGGCTTTTCGGAAGTAGGGAACGTACACATCGGTGGACTTGTAGATGGCCTGCAGACGGACAATGTTAGCAAGAAACCAGCACTTCAATTTTCTGAGGCTCTCAGCGTCCCCTTTGCGGCAGACGATGTATCACTAAAGATGACATACCTGGTGAGGAAGTGCAAGAGATAGCTTGATCTTGTCGGAGACGGCGTCTGCGTAGCCTCGTCTTTGCACAGGGTTGAATATGGCAGCAGGTCGTGCTCGGAGAGCCACTCTCGAAAGCCGCAGCGAACTCATGTTGTGTGTGCACAATTGACGTTCCTTTGATGTGGTGTTGGAGCTTCAATCCGAAGCTCTCCAGCAGGTCAGGTACGAGCAATGGCACTATCGCGATAATAGTTAGTGCAAAATTTCAACATCAGAGGCAAGCTTGGCAAAAGTGCCAGCCAGTTATTACTAAACTGTATCACGCTCATTTGTCTTGCAAGAATATTACTGTTTCCATTTCTAACTCGCGTAGCCACCTCCAAGAGAACTATGCAAGCAGGAGGCCATTTAGACCATTGCAGCGTCCTTGAACCGTCGCTTCATCACGCCAGCTTCTGCCGACATCATACCATTTCCTAGCTCTAGCAGATGAGAAAATCGTCGTGTACGAGGCCGTACTCCGCCTTGGAGCGAGCCTATTCCATGCCCAACGCTCCACACTGTGTCCATCTAGCCAGAACTCGGGCTTGGTTTCCAAGCACTCGCATTTCGGCTGCCGGTTTTGCTTCCTAGTATTGCTTTGCTTCCACTCTGCCTCCGATTCCGCCAGTAGAGCCTTCCAATCGTGTCCATAGTCCCAATCTCCTCGATCACAAAGGAAGTCCCATTGGGCTCCGTTGGCAGGATTGAAGCCGTATCGGAACCACTCGGCTGCAGCTGCTTGCTTCGCTTGTTCTTCATGCTGCGTTTCTCCTGGCGGCTGTGACGTTAGACAGAGTTTTGTGTCTGGCCGGACATCCGCTTTTTTGAACTCAGACCACTAGATTCATTAGAATATTCACAAGCGCACTTCGAGCTTCCTCAGCACCGACGTCGAGATAAATGATATAGCATGGTAGTATCTATGTTGCAATTAACGGTGATGTACTCGAGGCCACTCGAATGCACGTAGGACCCGCAATCGTTCTAGAGTTGTGCAATCATCTACCAGTCATCTTTACAAGACACGTGCTTGAAATTGACTGATCAGATCTAGATCTCGCAAGTGCCTCTGGGCAAAATAATTTCGGTTCCGGAGACCCAAATCTGAGTGTACGTCTCGTCTCATCTGAATGGCATTGAGAAATGTATTCCTTCTGCGTTGTCCATGTTGCCAGCAGTAGGCAAGATCGCAGTTGGCAGAATGAAGAATATTGTGAATTTGGAGTGAAGTGAACGCCAAAGTGTCACTGACCTTAGCTGAAGGTCGTGTAAGGAGAATACAGGCGAATGAATATGTATGTTTTCAGTCAGAAAAAGAGAGTGGAAGTGAAGGGGAGTTGAGGCTTTGCTTATCCGATCCTCAACTTTATCTGCAGCTGACTTGACTGATATGTGTACTAACTAGAGCATACCAGAGGAACACACTTTTAGTGTTCCAATACTTAATTGGGAAGTGAAGGAAGAATTAGGATGTTGGATTGGAGCAAATCCATGTATACTCAACACAAGAGGTAGGCAAGACTGCCAGTTGCAGCCACCTCCTGATCATCGGTTACTATACGAGCATCACTCAGGCAGATATGGATAGGAAAGCATGAAGAAAAGATACTGGAGAAAGCGTTCGTTCACCTAGTGAGCATCAGGAGTATTTCCCGTCCTACTTCCGGCGATATTCTTAGAACGACATTGGAATACTTCGGGCCTGGCCAGAAAATATTGTGTTCAGCTTTGATACAACACGTGTAAGAGACTGAAGTCTCAATCATACAAAGACTGTCTCAGTCGCATCCGATGGGACTGCTTCCTGTGCTAAGAATGTAACAAAATTGACGTCTCCGCGATATTTGGGTTACTTGACCTACAGGATCACAGTTGCTTGTCTGATTGACCTCAATATCAGCCAGTAGCGACATTGTGGGCGCTTCTCAGGACTTCTGGCTTGTTTCGGGTAAGCGCTGTGCAGAGATCCGATCCGCTGCGCATCATTTATACGGACCGTCTGGCAGATAGGAGTCAGCAGAGATGCTGAAAGCAGTAGCTCGATTGCCAGATGTAGCTTCGGTAAGTCATAGGAGAAGAAGGCACGACATGTGCCGTGCCGCCACGCAGAACCGCTCTTGCATATGAAGCTTGACACTGGAAGACTTGACACTAGAGTGGCGATCTCGAAGTCTTTAGCTTTGCATCAGGTGGAGAAATTCGGGAACTAGCCAGATCGACTTGCAGGTGCATACAGACCCGTTAACTTTGTTTGTTGGTGGGTGAAAATTCTGGTGATTGGTTCTCGAAAATGCCTCATGCAAGAGCTTGGGAAGGAAGACGTGGGTAAGGACTAACTAGATAGGGAAAGTATTGTCACGCAGTGGAAAGCAGGGAAAACTTTGTCATTTGCTTGTCTGCAAATCATCCGAGGCGAAACTTGGAGCCCTTCAGTAGGGCAAGAGAGATCGTGGAAATGCACGACAAAAAGACATCTCTGAACCAGACTATATAGTCGCTCCTCGCCAAAAACTGACTTGTGAGGGGCGATGACATACATGATCTATTGCTCTGCTGAGGGATGTATGGAATTGGGACGCTCTCATAATCTAATATCTCGTGAAAAATGCAGACACGAGAAGCACATGGGTCATGCTGGATAATCGAGAAAAGACGCGATGATGCGATGATGCAGACACGACGTGCTCTTGGTGTGGCGTATTTTTCTGTATCTGTAAGTTTTGGTTCAATTGGGCGAGCTGTGGGACGGCTTCAGCCGGGCGAGCGAAAGGCAATCTTCGAATGGCAGCTGCAGCAACAACTCACACGATCAACAGAGGAAGAAGTCGGTCGGAAGGGTCCTATGAGGATCGACGAGTTGGGCAATTGACCACCCCACGGTTATAGATCTTACAAGGGTTGTTTCGACGTCGGGCGCGATTATACATCGTTTTGATTATTGTTTCAGCAACGATGAGGTAAGAATTGGGGGGGTGGATATCCGCGGCGCCCCTCAATAAGCTGATACAGCGACTTGCACGCCGGATCAGCGCGCGAGGGTAGGAGCCAAACGGGGTCCGAAAGGCGACCTCAAAATTGCGAAAATGCGAGAGTGGGATCTGTCAACAGCAGACCGATGGCTGTAGAATCGCAAATCAACCCAGGAACTACGATTAAATAGTCACGGTTTGAGAATATTCTGAAAATAGAGAGAGATTGTGTGAGTTCCAGAGTACTCGGCCGCAGCCCGGGTACCGAAAAAGCTGCTTAGATATCACCACCCGGGGCGTGTTTCCCCGTAGCTGTGGAAGGTGCTGGGACTGGGGGCAAGGCCAAGCCCGTGGCACTCCGGTTAAAAGCCACCCACACCCAGCTGGCCTTGAAAAGTCCTGATTTCTTGTTTTCCGAAGTGCCCTCATACCGTCACATTACGCATCACCGTTTTCAATTCACCCACCCGTCGCGACCCTCTTCACGACCTGCCATCCCACCTCGCTTTCTCCACCGTCGCCCTACCTCTTTGCTCACTCTTCAGCAATCTTGACTTCCTGGAACCCTTTCTCCCACCATCAGGCCTGAAATCCAAAATCTCGTATAGGCCACACGCTGTGCCGACCGGCCTGAGACTTGGACTTACTTATTTCAGGCCTTCCTCTCTCACGAGGCGTCTTCGCCACGCCATCTACCGCCTGCGCAATCAGCTCGCCTAGACTCCAAGGTTTGCAAAAATCAGGAATCCACGACAAACCACAAAGTCCTGAAACCGTTTTAGCTCTCCATTTTCAACCACCTTACCCTTTCCGACTTCCTTTCGACGCCCTGTCACCACCTCATACACAATGTCCACTTCAAGATTATGACCCAGGTCGTCCTGAGGGACACAGGCTTGATTCTACTTATACAGACTTGACTCGCTCGCAATTAGCTTGCATCGGGTCTATACACCGGTCGTCGGTCACCACCCCATCGTCGACCGGTCACCTTGACACCAACGCGCTGACAACACCGTCGCGACAGCCCTGGACAGAGACGTGTCGTCCAATGGCTCATCACCAGCACCAAAACGACCGTCGTCAGACAAGCGGCCTATTCACTTTACTCAACTTGTTCCGCTTGTCCAACACACCCACTGTGGCGGTAGACGGCGAGGAGGATGTCGCTGCAGAGGCCGACGAACCGCCAGATGACCAGATCTCTCCATTACAAGTCGTATTCCCCAACAAGCATGATACCATCTACAAGAAGTCTCCAAGACCGCAAATCGACCGCCGGGAGTCTTTACTTACACGTGCACTCCATGGCGAATCCCCGGGTGAAGAGCAGTCTCCGACCGCAACATCCTCGAATCCCGCGTTTCGAGCTTTGTCTACGACTTCGACGCGGAGCAATGCCAGCATGGCTTCTACCGCAGAGTTGACCAGCGATACTGGTCTGACAAGTCCACCAAGGTCCGCGACCCCGAGCCCGCCCCTACCGCCCACTCGCCAGACCCTCCTACCTACGTCAGAAGTTGGTGCCCTACTTGGCAAGGAAGATTCGCCTTTCCGTCAAGGTGACTCGAATGAAGTGTCTGTGGAAAAGACTTTGGGCAGGAAGCGTTGTATCATGTTTGCATGCGGCAAAGCTCCCGAAAAGACGACGGAATCTATCGTGGAACCGAAGACAGAAGTTCCAGTTACTGCACCTAGGAAGCGGCCCACTATGCTCACGTTCGCTTGTCCCTCTCGTGAGAGCAAATGCACCACATTGGCATCGGAGGTCCTCGAAAAGAATTCCCCAAGTCCTCCTTCCTCCCAAAATTCAAGCTCTGACTCGGTCACATCCACACCGCAAGAGAAGAACAATGTTACGGCTGGCCAAGATGCGAAGCCTAACTCCCTGTCTGTGACGAACAAAGCTAGCGGTGGCACAGAACCACAGTGGACCACTTCTTTCCACGAGTTTGGTACCTCAACCGACGAACCAGACCCTTGGGTTAATCGACCGGCGGGTCACAAGCCAAAGCTCACCATGACCGATTGCATGAAGAAGGAACTTGCACTTCGACAGATCGGAAAGGAGGCGGAAGAAGAGGCTGAACAGGAAGAGGAAGAGGAAAACGAGCTCGAGGATGACCAGGTTAATGACGACAATGAAGATGATTTTGCTCCATCGGATGGGTCATCTGACGCTGGAAACGAGTCTGATAATGAAGAGGGCTTTGCGGACTCCGACGATGAAAGTAACGCGGAGTCCGACTATGAATTCTGGGCGCCGTCGAAAGCCACTTCTACGACGACCACCGCTCTTACCAATGAAAACCTCAATGTGGGTCACATACGAGCATCAAACTCTCAACGGCACTCAGTGGCCAGCTCGCTGGAGTCAGGTCCCCATGGAAGCATGCCTCATCTATACCCACCAACGCAAGCTTTCAAGCACATTCCAAGGCGCCGCTCACCTAGGGTTTCGAAGATGAGACCGAGCACACCGGAACTACCTGACAGTACCGACTTCGTTTGTGGTACCTTCGATGAAGATCGTCCACTGGAAGCAGCTTACATCTCTTGCCGAGAACAGAGGAAGCGAGAAAAGCACGTTCCCATCCCACAAGACATTGACCCTAGCTTTCCCACAACAGACCCGGAGGACAATGACGACAACGATGATGATGCCGCTGGCGTTGAGGAAGAGGACGACCATCTCTGGCTCAAAGATCAACTGGATGGATTTGACGAGGATACAGTCCGTGGTCGAAGGAACACTTCGGCTGCAAAGAAATCGCCGCCACCCTCGCCACGAAGATACCATTCACCACCACCCAAAGGCCACGTCCAATGGCCGGCACAGAGCAGACAAAATACAAATCGGTCCCCACCTCCAAAGCATCATGTTCGTCGGCCGTCTCCTGCGCCAGGTCGTCTTTTTGCCCGTTCTCCTACGCGCATTGGCTCTCCTCCACCTCCAAAACGACTCAGGTCGCCTCGTGGCTCACCCCATATGCCTCTAGGCATCACAATCACTCGCCTCGCCCAGCGGCCGAATACTGGTCGAACGGCCTCGTTGCCTCACACACCGAACCCATTTTTCCGAGATTACAAAATGAAGACTCCACAACCATCGATCTTGACCTCGGACGTTATGAGTCCTGACGTCCTCTCTGAAATCCCCGACCGTGAGAAGCATGTTCGTGGAGCTGTCGACATTGTCATTGGCCTTGAGAAGAAGCGCCAGAAGCGGAAGGAGAAGTTCTGGCGTCAGCACTGTCGCAAAGCCGCAAAAGAGCAAGCCGAGCGCAAGCCGGCTCCTGGCCGTGGCGTTGAGAGGATGAAGGAACTCGGCTTGGAATGTGCGGAGAGAACTAAGGCTTACGGACTTGGACAACCAGCCCAGCTTGTGATCTCTTTATGATCTAACTTATACCTCCTTGGACATTTCTTTGTACACCTTGATGATTTTCCATCAGGGCTTTTGTTTATACTCGTTCTTTTTTACACTTATATTGGTTTTGTCACGCTCGCTGGCTTTGTCTATACCCGCTTTTGAGGTCGGCTTGAGCTTGCAATTTTTACTGCATCATAGGATTGGCGTTCACTCTTCGAGTTGACAAAAGTTGCCGACTCTGCATACGTGGCACTTTGGTTGCATTGTGATTACACAGCGCGGCGTATTGTGGGGGACGGACACGCGTGTACATAGCCCTGAAGAATGGCTCTTATGTCTGTGCTGTCCCGAGTATCAATGCTTGGTCGAGAGCCAGAAGTTCAAAAGCATTTCAAATTAAGACCGAATACGATTCTTGCCTGCGACTACGTTCGTTATGGCTGTACTTGGATATGTTCACTGCCAATCACTGCCTCCCAAGCTTCTCTCTATCGTCACTTCCTTTTCATTCCATGTCATAGCTTCCCCGACCCAGCACTGCCTGTGTGCCATTGTCGCACCAGTAGAACCAATTTCCTACAAATCCCCCCACGACAATGCTCCGAGATCCGGCTCCCAAAAATGCTACGTTCTGTGTAGATTGAGTTTCGATTTAAGAGGTCCCCGCATACGATGTAACGACCGGGCCCTTACAAAACCTACCCAGGTCCACTACTGCCCATGGAGATGTGTTGAAACCTAAAGCTCCTTAACATGTACGACGTTGCATCTCCTCCTACAGTCTCCTAGTGCATAGCACTAGTAATAAACCATTTTCTCGAACTTGGCGTCCGGCTCCACCATAAGAGAAGTAGGCAAGTCTTGAATTCGGAAAGGTCCACAATGAGGAGTTGCGAGAGGTCCACTGGCGTGATATCCGTAGCCTCGATCTCATCTGCGATGCGAGCTTGGCAAGAAAGCCCGGTATATTGACATTTCGTGACGTAGAATTCAAGTCTGTTCCACCTGTGGGTCTGCTATATTCGGAAATTGTCTTTCTTGGCAATAGAGCCCAGTGACGGAACTTTATGCTCGGCGTTAGCAAAGTGTACAAGGATGGATCCAGATGAGGGGAGGAGGAAACGGCCATAAGATCGGCGTGCCTTGCGTGAGCACGCATCTAGTGGGAGCCACCGTTAAGCTTGAATGAGGTTATTCAATCGTGAGTAAATTTAGAAATGGACACGTAACATAACGCTGGGGGGATTCGACAAACGGTATGGATATAGAGGTTGCCATGGTAAAGCGGAAGCGTAGTTCAAGACCTGTAGGGCTAATGTACACTTTGATGCCATAGGAAATAGCTCTCTGATGCCTTGTAAGTCCTTGTCTGGCGGGAATAGTCATTTACACAATGCAAGAAGATGCAGGGAGCCCCAAAAACAAGCGATTGGTGAAAGTGCGAGAAAAATTGAACAACACAGGGTGAGGAAACAAGAAACCAAGATGCAGACAGTTGGCGCAGGACAGTGATAAAAAAAATTGGGCCAGCCTGTCTCATGAAGATGAAGGTGAGACAGAAAGTCAGCACAGAGATATAAGCTCATCATCAACGCAACAATCATATTCACGGATCACATCGACTCATCCGTCTCATCTCCCTACCCGGGTTAGAACCTTCCCGAGTCGAAAAGACAGTAATGCAAAGGAAAATACAGTCACTGGTGGAAGAAGCCCAAAGATCAACCTGCTTTCCCCGGACTCATTCGCATGTTCTATCATGACATTTCACCACCGAGTTAGGGCCTCCGTAACAGACAAAAGGCGGAAGACACCACAACTTTCGCTAATGTGTCGCTGCCACCTCTTTGCTCTTCCATCGTCCTTGCATTAATCCGCCTCGAAACTATGCTCGTTATGTGTCGATGTTCTTGATGTTGCAGAATGGAGGTGCAAGTTGTTTATGTTTGCACAAGAGGCGGTCGAATGTCGTGTGAAAGGATCTTCGTTATCGACTGGGAAGGGGTGATACGGGGGTATAAGACAAGCTCAAGTTGAGATGCGTTGACAGTGGAGAGGAGGGCGAGAGGCGCGAGTCGCGAGGAGCGATGCGTTAAAAATTGATTTATCGCCGCCCGAACCTGCTGCACACGGAAACGCTCGTATCATCTCTGACAACAGCTACTACCACTACTTCTTCTTTTGTTTGCGAGGAGGAGTGATGGGCCTGCCACTACTCGTGCTATCATAGACGTACTTTTGCTTTTTCTCCGCTGGTTTCAGGATCTGATCAAGGGGCAGCCTTCATTAGCTACTGCGGCTTTCACAAGTCGGGACGAGGGGCAACATTGCTTACCTGGAACGAGCATAGCAAGCTCTCATCCACGCTCATCATCGCTCCAGCATTGTCGAATTCTCCGCAGTAATTGGGCGCACTGAACAGTGTGACCAGCTGTCTTTTCGAGAAGAATTCGTAGCCATCTTCAACAACTTGGTGTGCTCGACAGATCAAATCCATATCGTGCTTGGTCAAGAATCGGGAGACGACGTCGGGACCGAAGGTGAAGGAGACGCCACGATCGTTTTCGCTCCAGCCAGTGATGTCCTTGTCGGGATCAGACCACAACAAATCGCAAAGTAATCCGCAGTCAGGGATCTGATTAAGTTAGTGATCGATGCAAGAGCCGCAAGGACCCAAAAGCGCAGCTGCCGAGGTTTTACAAATCAAGGGGGGTGGTGGGGGATGATTGGCTTACGTCCGTTGGGCGCATGACCCGGCGGATCTGCTCCATGGAGTTGAGATCCGGGCTCAGCCCACCGTGCATGGTGAATATCTTCTCATCAATGATTGCTGCGATGGGCAAGCAGTTGAAGCAATCTGTGAAGGTCTTCCATAGTTTGATATTGTACCTCCTCTTGCACTCGTCGTAGAAGCCATAAATGCGGTTGATTGAAGCGCATTCATGGTTGCCTCGAAGGATGAAGAAATTCTCTGGGTATTTGATCTTGTACGCCAGAAGGAGGCAGATGGTCTCCAGTGATTGTTTGCCTCGGTCCACGTAGTCACCGAGGAACAGGTAGTTCGCCTCAGGGGGGAATCCGCCGTACTCGAAGAGTCGTAGGAGATCGTAGTATTGTCCGTGAATGTCGCCGCAGATCTAGGAAGTTCGGTGTCAGCAGACCCGATGGTGAAGGTATTTATGTTGGCTGCTGTACTCACCTTGATTGGAGCCTCCAATTCAAGCAGTATTGGCTGAGAAATGAAAATTTCTCTCGCTTTCGTGCAAAGATAGCGAATTTCTGCTTCCAACAGTTGTACTTGTTTGCCTGGTCTGCTTCCTCGCACCTCCAGCAGGCGATCGATGACGGAGTCCAAATCTATCTCGTTCTGGTCGGCCATGGCTGCGGCCCACTAGTGGGGCAGGGGGGAATGGAAACGTCGGGCAGCTGTGGAGCGTTCGCCAAATGAATGTATGATGGACGTAACAAAGGTTGGAATTTCTCCAGATACGGGTGCCAGCTTCTGAATACTGTCTAGAAGAATCGGCATCAGAAGTCGGACTCACAAAACACGAAAAGCTGACGAATGAAGTGGGGGGGGCGGGTGAGACCAACTGCGCCCTCGAGAACCCTCTACAATACCGTCAACCTGCCCTATAGAGCGCTTTGACGTAGCCGGACTGTCTTTGTATCTGCTCTGGTATGTTTTTTGGAAGGCTTTTGTGGTTGATTTGCAGGTTATCAGCGACTCGCCGATCCTGTTGCAGGCGGCGCGGCTCCAAGCTACTGAACGGAACGGCGGCGGCGGCAGAAGTGACGTAAATCAAAGCTTGGAAGAAGGCTGTGAAAAGGCAGGTAGTTGTATATCGCTCTGTGCACTCTATCGCTTGTCGCTGGTTGGAAATGCAGTCTTCGGTTGGTGCGGCTTACATGAAGAGGAAAAGGGCTTCACCGTCTTGGCAAAATATTGTTGCAAGGCGGACGTCAATTGACAGTGAGACGATAGGTAGTTCTGGTCGCAATAGTAGCTGGGCTTATATCGTGGTTTAGGTAGCTGATTGATGGTACGCGGTTCGCTTCGAAGTTTGCGTTCAAGTTGGTAGTGATGTTTATTGGGCGGCTTGGGATGGTGTTCAAATGAGGCACCAAGACTGGAATTCAGGCTAACGAAGACTTGAGGCCTGAATCAGCCAATCATGCCCAGCTGACTGGGACGAGCGTTACGAAGTTTCATGTTGAGCCAAAAATTCACCGTCTGTTGTCATAGTAAAATTTGCGGTTCATATATTTCCATTCAACATATCTATCCTCAATCAGAAAGGCGGAATCTCTGTTCAGACTCATATCCGTCAGACCGCCATCGCTATGCACAGCAAAAGTGTGAAGAAGAGGTCAAAATGCTCTATCAACGAGAAAACAAAGAAAAACAAAGCTGAGAACTGAGAGCCACCGAGGGTATTTCAACAGAAGGATGCCGTATATGCATAGGGAATGCATCCACCGACATGCAAAATAAAGGTCATGCACATCACATACGAGTCCAACAAAATGCGGAACAAACAAATGGTACAGAACCCTCGGAAAACATCACTCGGTCAATCATTGAATCATGAGTGTCCGAAAACTAGAAAGAGATTTCAACTCTTAAAAAGATATTCACGAGTTCATCCTCGCACAATGCTTAGCAGAGCATCAGCCCAGTGTCCGGCCACTGCTGACAATCGCCTGGCTGTTTGCCCTGTGCATGGCTTGTATTGGTGGTGAAAACGGCTTGCTTTCATGTCTGGGCAGGTCTCTGCTCGCATCCCAGCCTTGGTCACTCAGCACACTAATCCAGTTGTTGCCGAATTCCTGTCGCAGCGCTTCGACCCTTTGCCGGTAGTCATCACCGTGGTTGACGTAGTCAAAGCTGCGTGAACGGTCTGGGATTTCCGATGGCTGGATGTGGGTAGCATCCATACGCCTCTCCAAGTCGACGCTGTTCCTTGGCGCCTGCTCGAGGTTGGTGGCTCCCGATTCCATGGGACCGAGCAATAATACTGGGCTTCTTTCTGCCAGAGGAGCTTGCTTGTTTCTCTCGGGTGCGCTCGAATCATTCGCGACAGAGGGCATCACCTCTTCAGATTGCAAAAGATCCACTATTCGCTTCCTCGGTCTTCTCCTGCGCCCAGTCGAAGTCGCGGCGAGGTCAAACTGCGCTTTGCGAGGTTCGGGTCGTGATAAACTACGCTCCATGCCTTCTGCTTGCGTTGAGGCTGGCGCTGCATGTCGGGCTGCCTGATGCAAAATAATGGGAGACGTGGTTTCCGATGGCGGCTCTTCCTTGTGCTGTGTCACAGAAGGTCTCTCGACTTCTGGTACCCGGTCAACCAGTACTTTTCGTTCGCTATAAGACGGGCCGTAGTCGTCGATGAAGATATCTTCCGTGTATCCTGGCGTATTCCTGAACAAATTGAAAATCGTCACTCGATAATTGGGATACTTCTTGGTGAAACGATTGTGTTTTACCCAGATACGGCGAAGATTAGGTATGCCTGTCAACCTGGCAGCTTCTGTCGGATCAGAAAGCTTGTTGTCCTGCACATCGAGATTTTCGAGTGACAGCAAGCGCTCGACACCAGCCAAAGAAGTCAACCGATTAGAACGAAGCTTGATGGTCGTAATAGCCGGCAGGGGACTTCTTGTCAGAGAATGAAGTGAGTCAATCATGCAATTTGACAGGTCCAATGAGTTCAGTCTTGTCAAGGAAGCTAGGCTGTCCGGTATTTCAGTGAATAAGTTGGATGAAAGGTTGAGCGAACGGAGACTGTTAGCCAGTGGCTGAATGCTCGTCGCAGATATCGTCGTAAGTGAGTTATCTGCCAGAGAGAGGTATTTGAGTCGTAACCACTTGTTGGGTGGCAGCACGTTCCAGTTGAACAGCTGCGCCGATGTTTCAAGCCGGTTGCCTCCAGACTGCTCGCTTGAGTCAGAGCTGCCAGATCCAGATCTCTTCGCTTTGGATGAGTACGTCCGGAAATGTCTGTACGAAGATCCTGGTCGAGCACCTGCAGGTCGCTGGGGCGTAGTGCTTCCCACGGCCAGCTGTGTGGTTTGGTCACCCGACTCGTTGCCGTGTGCCGGGAGCCGCTGGGGCGTAACGCATCCCACAGCCTGATCCCCTGACTCAACATCGGGCACAGGTTCGGTGGCGTCTGGGCTTGAGTTCAAACCCAAACTAGCTTCTGCGTTCGAACGGTGATATCCGGACCGAGGGGTAGATGGGACTGTCCAGCTAGGGGTCGGAGTTCTGGGGCCCGCCTTTGTGGATCTTCGCCTACGCCGTTCCGCATCATCAAGCACAATATTTGTTATCAGGTCTGCGGGATCGTCCAAGTTTGCTCGTTTCACGGTGAGCAAGCTTAATTGTTCCGCCAATCGATCCCACCCAAAGAATTGTCGAAAGTCCACATCAACTATATCCAGGTGCTGGACGTTTTTGAAAGCGAACAGCGGCACGGCCGTATCGAATGGAAACTCCTCATACCCTTTGATCAGTCGAGCTCGATGGTCGTGGGAAAGCCGTAATGAGGGTAGCTTGGTGAACGCAGAGTAAAGGTATTTCAGGTCCGCTTCGATCGCTGCTTTGGCCTTTTCTGATTTCGAAACGCTGCCGCCAAACCCGAAATGCGACCAGAACGCGCTCATGCTAGACATGACGCTGCGAACGCTTGAAACAGAGTGCAAAGAATCCCTATCTGTTCGCCGTCTTCCTGCTTTCGGGTCTTGCAAGAATGAGACATAATTAGCATGAGAGGACTCATTGTGTATGTTTTCTAGTCGTATGTTCATTGGGCCGACTGCGACGTCCAGCTCCTCCAATCTGGACAGTAGGTAGAACAAGTGGTGTGGCGTCAGGGTCAGATGTGCTGGTTTGATGTTATGGGACATGAAGTTGAGCCCGGCGAAGGAGAAGGCGGCCGCGAGTGAGTTCGACGTGCTTGAGTTTGTCGTTGGAGGGTTGGCGGGCGGTGCCACTCCTGACAAACTAGTGGAGGATAAATTATGCTGCTTTTTGGTCACAGACAGTTGGAGGCTGTTGGCAAGCGCTTTTTCGTGTTGGCGGATGAATGCGGCCAAACTCTGAAGCAGATGAAAAGTGTCAGTACTCATGGTCAACCTGCACGGGGTCATTTCCTCGCTCATCACAGCCATGCTTTTTTGAAATCCACGATCCCCCCGTAACAGAGCAACCGGCACACACCTTGATGAATAGTTGTCCATCTTCAGTATCCAGTCTGTCCATTGTGCTCGAAGGAGGCCGCAGCCTGCGCGAGGTAGGGTATGTCGCCGAATCTGCATCCAGGACCTTTTTATCGACTACTTGAAGCTTGTGCCAATCTATTTATCTGTAGGGAACAGGGGTGTCGTTCAAACAATTTCCAGAGCCTTGTTGATAGTTTAGTGGGTACTCTATTGGAGTCGGATGGGCCTTGGGGGAAGTCTGGCAAAAGGGACTTACCATCATATCGTGAAAACATCCTCAAGGCTCAGAGCCGCAGGTCCTCCCCACCGCGGCATGAGAAATTGATTCGCGTCGGGCGAACTTTGTTAGATTCTCTGTGTATGCGGAATGGTCACGGGAAAGAACTAGGGAAAGGCGCAGACAACTTGCCCCAGGAACAACGGGGTAGTAAGTCCTGCTCGTGTGGCTGAGGGAGGGGAAGATGATAGCCGACGTTGGAGGTAAAAATGGTGGGTAAAATAAGTACAGGGTCATATGAGGCTGTGATTAGAGATGTGAATATTGTCGCAAGAGCGGCAGCATTGACCATATCAACGTGCAGTCTTCAAGCGCAGTAGCCCGACCTCAAGAGGCGCCGATTACGCTGTTGGTCTTTCACCGAAACAGCGCCTAAGACGTAACTAACCAGACATCATAGTTCAATTTACTTATGCACCACTCCCAGCCTAGTTCTTAACCTTGGAGATTCGGCACCAATAGGCACGGCCCTGGCGGTGCGGTATCTGCACCGAGATGAAAAGAGCAGCAAGCGCAGGCGTCATCTGATTGGCAACACAAGTCCACCTCCACCTCCACACGCCCGCATGCTGCAAGCACAGCGAGATTAGGGTCACGCCAATCGCCACTTGATGATCTACAAATGATCAGACCCTGCTCCAGTTTCTACGGAGGGATGATTTTTTCACCGCTGGATGAGGATGTTGCAAGACACCAGACACGAGGTTGCCACCCCCCAATCGACTCGGCGACCCCGGCAGAGGCTGGAGATTACGAAGGGGTGTGGGTGAACCAGGAATCAACGAGTCAGCGGACTGCCCCAGAACTAGAGAATGTGTGGCAGTCAAGTTGAGATGAGTAATGTACTGGGCATCGGATTCAAGCAGCTGAGCATCCCCAAAAGCCCCAACCTGACAGACGAAGATGCGCACTCACCAAAAGGCGGTTGTGGTGCGATCCGTTTCGGCAGGACGCAGCCGTGATCTCTGTCCATGATCTAAGAATTTACGTGCAGCTGCCGTGTAACATACGCAAACTCCCTGTCGCCCTTGCGAGACCCTCCACCAAACAAATCATATGCCACAACACCTCACCGCCATCTTAGAAGAGGGTAAGCATGGTTCACATGATGGAAAGTGGCATTCCCCGTAAAACGGCGCAACTAACGTAGGACAAACAAATCCAGCATACGCTCTCTGCCCCCCGTACATTCCATGCAAGCACATGCAAATTGTTTTTGTTTTCCGGGGGGGTAACCACAGCCAGTAAAACTTGATCAAACTGGCCTCGGCTGCGATGTCAATCGTCGGTTTCGTGCATTCAGGCGCTATCTTACTGCAAACCCCACGCATTAGCGGAATCTTGGTGCATGGAAGGCGAATTTCGGAAGGTTTCTAGCTGTAACAATGAGATCGGAGATAGACCCCGTGAGAGCTTCCGATCGCCGATGTTAACTTTGGTGGTGCGGACCCAGGGATCGCCGCGGTGACGAAGGGGGGGGGGGGTTGTTCAGGCTTGCCCAATCCTTAAAACCCCCACTCCCTTTTTGCGTTTGCGCAAGCTCCAAATGAGGTGGGTCGAAACTTCAAAATGAAAGACAGTAAATGGACCAGCCGAGGACAGTCCGATGTTCTAGTTTGTTTGCATCAGCTACTGATCATATGAGAAGCCTCATCATAACTGCTCTGCTGTACCGGCCTGAGAGGAGCCTTTCATTCGATGCAGAACAAACTCCAGAAGTTTGTGAGACCCCCCGAGTTTTTCGGGGCGTCGAGCACGGACCTCACCTAAATTTTTGGCGAGTAAGGGCATGCTTGAGCCACATTTCGTCACTTAACGCTCGTCATTCGCAGTACCGCCACTGGTGTGGCACAAGGTATGAAGCCGTTCAAACAGCCACAAACATGTCATGTCAGTCAACAAGGCAGGACATCACCATAAGCAGCAAGCCTATGGAAGAGGATCATTATGGGTAGAATCGGGAGACAAGTGGCAGCGGTCACAAGAGTAAGTTTGAAGATTGGACTGTTTTCAAGTCGAACTACAACGACAGTGTCCCCCATGCTTGATCAAAAAATTCGTAATAGCAATGTGCGAAAGAGCAATTTCCAGTGAATGTAGCCAAGATCATGGCAGGATTCTCCAAGATTGCTCCTCGACATGCCAATCATTTGGCGGAGAAAGATACACCGCCTCCCAAGGGGATCTCTCCGTAGGAAACGATAGGGATTCAGGAGAATGGCTTAAAATTCCTTGTGAACAACTCGCGGAGGGAGAGAACAAGGACCCATTCTACGGCTCTCCTCAATGTCCTATACATTTAGAGCTAGATGCCCTTTGTCAAGATGTGGTCTTGCGGCCATCTTCGAAGTCGCAGACGTCAACGAAAACTCCCTAGCACTTTGCTTTGCGACTATCTCCACAGAGTAATATCTGCGAAGCCCGGCCCATGACACTGCGTAAATACTGCTACCAATGCCAGCGTGATTCAGGCGATAAAGTTTGGAAGATTCTACCTTCCAATCCTTGCTCTTGCCTAGTCTTCCCCAAAACCATTATTCTCACCATACAAAGTATTACAGGGTTTGGGGAGTATGACGGTTGTCCACTGGTGAGCATTAGGAAGCTGTACCTACAAAGAAGGCTGTTAAAAACAGGACACGCGCCAATCGCGTAAATTAAGTTTACATGAAGGTGCAGGGTACTCTCTAAAAGCCACCCCGCAAAACAGCACCGCCACTGACTTTCAACTGTGGCTGCGCTCAAACCATTTTCGCCAATTCCAAGACCCACGGCTCTAACCACTTCTTTCTATTCTATCCTTTAGATTACCACTACGTAGACACATAGTCAATGAGGTCCTCTGCCAAGTAAATCATGGCTGGAGACTACAAGAAGCCTCAGGTGTCTCGGACTCCTAACAAAGGCGAATATGATCCCTACACTCTTCCGGATTTTGCCGAAGACTTCATCTCAGAACAAGACCTTGATGCATTCGCCCAAGCATTGGCCGCGCCAGAGACAGCGCCTGCGGCTGTGACGGCGCTGAATGACTGGCGGCCTGTCTACCAGAAAGTCAGGCGGAAATCCCGATCACACCGGAAAGCCCCCAAGCGAAGCACTGACGAGACAAGGGAGGGGTTCGTGTACACCATTCTCAAGTATCCCCTATTGTCCCTGGTGTTTGGCTGGATCGTATTTCTGTTTATCGCCTACAATGTGACGCGGCTGTACATATATGCGTATGAGCACTTTGTGTCTTGGACGGGCCAACGGGAAAAGCTGCGGAGGGAGCTGCAATCTGCGGAAACTTACGACGAGTGGGTTGATCATGCGAAGCAGCTTGACACATTCCTAGGCAACGATAGCTGGAAGACGCAGCCAGAGTATGCATATTACGACTACAAGACCGTCCGGAGAGTGGCGGCGCAATTGGCAGATCTCAACAGTAGAGCGGAAGCGGAAGCAAGAGATGACTGCAATGGCGTCGGTGGTCTCGGACCGATTGAGGAGTTGAAATCGCTTTTGGAGAACTGCATTAAGAACAATTTTGTGGGAGTTGAGAATCCGCGCCTCTACAGCGAGACCTATTACGGCACCAAAGAGCTGGTCCAAGACTTCATCGACAAAGTGCAACGAGGCCTGAAGACCGTCTTGAACAGCACCCAAATCACCGAAGCCGACAAAACAGCCTTCTTCAAGCACCTCGAGCTCAACTATGGGCGCACAGCATTGTGCCTCTCTGGCGGAGCGACTTTCGCATACTACCACTTCGGCGTCGTCAAAGCTCTCATCGACACAGATAACCTCCCTGAAATCATCACAGGCACCTCGGGCGGCGCACTCGTCGCTGCACTCGTTGCAACACGAAAAGACGCAGAATTGAAACAGCTGCTCGTCCCAGCCCTCGCATACCGCATCCGTGCCTGCGCAGAGGGTTTCCCCGCATGGGCTCGTCGTTGGTGGCGCACAGGCGCCCGCTTCGACTCAATCGACTGGGCCCGCCAGTGCAGCTGGTTCTGCCGGGGCTCTATGACTTTCCGCGAAGCCTACGAACGCACTGGCCGCATCCTCAATGTCTCCTGTGTACCCTCAGATCCCCACTCGCCCACCATCCTCACTAACTACCTTACTTCGCCCGACTGCGTCATCTGGAGCGCCGTCCTAGCCTCAGCCGCCGTACCCGGTATCCTCAACCCAGTGGTCCTCATGCGCAAGACGCGCGACGGCACCCTAGCTCCTTATTCCTTCGGCCACAAATGGAAGGACGGCAGTCTGCGCACCGACATCCCACTCAAAGCCCTCAACCTGCATTTCAACGTCAACTTTTCCATCGTCTCACAGGTAAACCCACACATCAACCTGTTCTTCTTTGCTCCACGTGGCTCGCCCGGACGACCTGTTACGCATCGCCGTGGCCGCGGCTGGCGAGGCGGCTTTCTTGGCTCCTCGATCGAGACGTCCATCAAGCTCGATCTGCAAAAATACCTCAAGATCCTACGGCACCTTGAGCTACTACCGAGGCCACTGGGGCAGGATTGGAGCGAGATCTGGCTGCAACGTTTCAGTGGCACAATCACGATCTGGCCGAAAAGCGTTTTGAGCGATTTCTGGAATATTCTGAGTGATCCGAGTCCGGCTCGACTTGGTCGCATGCTGATTGCTGGGCAGCGGAGCTGTTGGCCCAGGATTAGGTATATCAGCAACAGACTGAAAGTCGAAAGAGTCATCCTAGAAGGACTACGAAGACACGTTGACCGCGATGACATCAATCAATCTGCCAGTCCGGTGGAGGAAAGTCTCGTCGTCGAGCCATTGGCGAACGATACTCGTGAAAAGGCCAATGGTAGTAATATTCGGCTTCGCAATCTGGCGCGAGGAAGGCAGGACTCGTTTGGTTCCGTTGGCTTAAGGCGACAGAGCAGTTTCGTGGAGGAGGTTAGGAGGCAGAGCGCCGTCTTTTTTGATGACGAGGAAGCTGGTACCACTAGCGATGAAGAGGAGGAGGCCATCATTGATGGAGAGGAAAGCGGCACAAGGGTGCGAGCGTCGATATGAGGAAGAAAACTGGCTTTTGGAATGTGTAATGTACAGCGTTTTCCTGGTCCACGACTGCTCGCGAGCCTGAATACATCCTTATGACATACAGCATATCCTGCCAGATCTTGAAGATATACATTCCAACCATCATTCTGCATATAGGTGCGAGTGAATTTGGCTTACGAAAATGGAACCGTTGTGCACCAGCCAGATCTTTAAAGGCACTTCAAAGTGAGCTTTGCCCTTGATTACACTTGGAGATGCCTCTTGTCGCAGCTAAACCTCAACGGAGATCTTTCCTAGCATTCTGTAGTGCATGTTGGTCATAATCCAGAGCCCAATTGCAGTGAATCAGCTCTCATCAGCCATCGGCGTATCACCGGCCGCCTCTGACGCAGCCCGAATTCCCTCGAGCTCTAAATTGCAGACCCCGTACACTTCGCCCCACTGATAGTAAATGGCTTCTCCAGCACTGGATAAGGAATCCACAATGCTTCTTAAACTGTGCTTTCGCTGATACCCGCCGCAAGCATGTTGCGGACAACGGAACCTCATATCAGGCCCATTAGGATTGCAAGTCCGCCTCCGAGAGAATTCGTAAATTGGCATCGAATCTTAGGGTGGGAGTCCATGTGTCATTCAATTGGAGGCGATCCCTGAGACTGATCCAATGCTCTGGGCGCAACCAATACAGTGTCGACCAAATAGACAGCCCGTTACAAAAAAGCTCAATTTGCTGCCAACGCCCTTTACCCTTTGCGCGGAGGTGCGAATGCAGCAATCTCCATACCTCTGTGAGTGCATCGGTCAGATTCGGCACACATTCTGTAGACCAGATACGGCGCAGAGGACGAAGACAGATTTTGATCTTATGAAATTGGTTCCAGGGACCTGGACAACCTATGCGACGGAGATGGTACATGCATTCCGTAGCTCCCGGGTCGCCCTCGATGTAGACGGTGAGGTTTAGTCTTTCGCGCATCAGCTTTGAAGCTTCCTTGTAGACCTCTTTGCTGGTGAGCAGGACGGAGCAGATGTCCCGTCTCCGCCATTTTCGAAGTCTGCTGCCCTCCACACAAGGATCTCTGTTGCTTATAGCATCCTCGGTGATGAATTCGGACAGAATTATGCTGACAATTTCCATGGGTAATTGTTGACGAATAGTTGTCACGGACTGTGTTGTCACACGGTTGTCGGGGTCTTGCTCTGCGGGGAGATTGCGAAGAGAACTTGACGGCGCTTCATCGCCATTTTCGTCCGAGATGGCTTTCAGTCTTTTGCTAGGCCTCCGTGTGCTCATTGCTGAGCACTTCCTCTTTCTTAGCGCCATGGAGCTGGCGAGGTGGTGGAGGCTCAGGGGCTCCGTGAGGTGGGACGTGGAAGAAAGCAGAAGGGTCCAAGGTTACGTAGAAGATGTGCGAGAAAATTGGCGGGATGGACATTGATTTGTGCTCGATGTCATGAGGAATAGCGACATGAAGGGTGATTACAGCCTGAAGCTGCCCGGAAGTTCAACTAGAAGCTTTGGATTTGTGGGATTGCTGGATTGCTCTGGGTGTTGATCCCGCTTTGGCTGACGGACGCTTCAGAAATTATCCCATACAGCTCATTTTTCTAAACACTAGGCTCAAGCATTTGCGCGTGCTAGATCAAATGAACATCTTCTCGCATGGTCCGTTGCCCCAGTTAGCTGTCTTCCGGACTTCTAGCGCGCCATCGACCTCCCATCGTCAGCTCTAGAAATCGCCGAGGCGGTGCTAGGTTGCAAGCATTGCCAATGGAAGAAGAGTTTAACATCGTTGAGCAATAGTGGATCCTCGTTACTTCGAGGATATAAACAGACTTCTCATACCGCTTTTTGGTCTATTCGAGGTTTCCAGAGGACCTCTGAATTGAAAATCATGTCTGGTAGTGGCTGAACAACCTCCAAACCCTGTCGTGACGGAAATCCCAGTGGACCCATGAAGACTAAACAATGCCCCCCCTTTCAGCTCACTCAAAGGACTGCAGGGCCTAGAAACACAATTGGAACCTCCAATGCGAGAGGAAGGCCGAAAAGGAATCGTCCAGGAGGAGCGATGTTTTCACTTCTGTCCATTGCCTTCAAGTCCAGGAAGCGCAAGCTAACCCGCCCAGGACATAGATGACTCCTAGGGTGCACAAGCGGCAGTACCTAGAGAGCCTAGTACCCACACCGATGACCGGTGTGGTCACAGTGACGGCGACGTCTGTCAAACGGCGTTGAATAGGGGTTTGTACAGGCTGAGGAACCTTGCTCTGCATATTTGGACTAGCAGTCTGAGAGCTGAACAGCGCGCGTAGGCCCTGGTTGAGCTTCTGTGTCGTAGCTATAGGCCCTTTAGTGCCAAGTACTATTGGCGGTAAGCAATGCCTTCCGGGTTGTAAATAGAACATCATGGTAATTTGTGATGTGAACTTGGCCAATGAATGCTTGTTCAAGAGGGTCAGTCTTGATAGCTTGGTCGCGATGTACATAAGGATCAGAGAGCGAAGACTCGTACCGGTGACCGCGCTGTTCCTTGTTACTCAAGAACTTCGTCAAGTCATTCAAAATACCGGGCTGGTAGAATCTGGGAGGAACTATGTCGTTTTGTGAAACCTCCTACAATCGCAGACCGGGCTCGTTGGTCATTGTCCAAGTTTTCTGCCTCTATTGTTAGCGAAGTCGGATTTCAAGGTTTCGAAGACAAGCAAGGCGAGCTCAGGTTTGCTGTCCAAGCTGCCCATCTCACTAGAATCTGCTGTAGAACAAACACTAGTGTCAAGTAAGCATTCGACTTCCTTGTCGTGGATAGGATAAGAAATGAGGAGCGAGGAGCAAGCGCCGCTTGGTAGAAAACGAGAACCTAGAATGAGAGATGACGGTAAAATCTCGAGCGCGGAAGCTGTGACTGGTTCTCAATCATTCCAGAAGACCTTGAAAGGCCACCTTGTGCTCATGTCGGCAAGCGTAGTTTGATAGGACCACTGGTTCAAGCAGACCAGTTTCACACTTTGTTTCGTCCTTCCCAAACTAATCCCTTGGTGAATTGGCCACAAGGTCGGAGAGCTTAGTTCCATGACCATCTCCTCCTCCCATTGCCCGGCCCTGTACATGGCAAAGTAGCTGCTTGCGGATCGGAGGCACTTCCTTCCCCGAAAGAGGGCGAAGTCCAAAATGGAAGAGTTGAGAGGTGTTAGTTGGATGCAAAAGAATCACAGCATCAAAGACTCAAGACTGGTAACAGGTGACGAAAAATTTGAACCGCAAATGTAGATAGGATCTTTGAAAGACTAAGCGAGTGCTTGCCAACTGTTTTCTCGGGAATTTTTATTTCGCTGCCAAAAATTCCGCGTGGTATGGAACCTCGTTGCATTTTGCAATGACAGCTGTCTCCACCAGCACAAAGATGCATCTGTCCCGGCACAAACAAGCTCTTCTCTGCAGTGGCGCTCGATCGTTGCCCCTGGTCGCATGTAAAATCACTGCTTCGGCGGACCTAATACGTGTGCGTGCTAAATGTGGCTTGTGTTGGATCCAAGCTTGTGATGAATCCAAGTCCTCCTCAAGCCAATGTCATAGCCCAGCTCTGAAATGTGGCAAAGAGGCTACCGGCCGGAATATAGCCTCCAAGCCAGGTCGCTTGGTACCAGGAAGCTATGCTGCCTGAGATTGTATCATGTCAGCCATGTATTGCCATAGACATGATACGAGCCCCTACTCACCCGAGATAGGTCCTAGTGGTCCAAATCCTATCGATTCCAGAAGCCTTGCAGTCATCCAGCCAGGTCCGAGGATTGGTGTAAGTCCAACGCCCACGATTGTGAAAGCTGTATGATATGGGTGAGCTTTGCCGTATTCCATTCCGACGGTTGCCGCACCAGCGGCTAGCCTCTGGACTTCGTGAAGTGAGAGGTGGGGCCGTAGATGTGTTAGCACTTTGGTGTAGAAATCAACAAGGATGTGTCCAAGGTCCATATTCGGGTTGTCAAATTTGCTGGTTGCGAGCAGGAGGCAAGGCCTGAGAAGTGAAATACTGCTGAATCAGTGGATAGAAAGTGGACAGAAAACGTGTGCAAAATATCAGAGGAAGCTGGAACGGAACACATGGACGAGGCTGGGAAATTGCCCCTGGGGTCGTGGCCGCATTGACTGCAGACGGGCCTTGTCCTTTGTCTTAGTGCGATGAACGCTTTCATGTAAATTGCCGCTGCCGCGGTAACGCTCCGTCATCTCCCTTGACCTAGAGACCGAATCGGGGACTTCTTTTCATAGAATACAAGACGAGTATAGATAGTTTAATAACTATCGAACTATTATTCAAAAAAACAGCCGTATGGCAGAAGAGGCAGTGTCTAGTCCTTTGCAACACTAACTGTTCACAGTTAGTGGAACGTGCCGAGGCCGAATCCGAGGGCGCTTTTCGCCATTCGTCGTGGCCTCGCTTTCGCGTCATTACGAAGATCAGTGCTGCGCCAGCGTGCACTTTGTGTATTTAACGCGATGGCCTGCCAGTCTTTGTCCTCTCAAGCATACGAGCGATACATAAACAATCCAACATACTACTTACAAATTCTAAAATCTACCTTCTATCTCAAGTCCCACACTCTCCTCTTCGGCTCTTACCCACAATCCTCACCTCGCCCAACACCTTCAGAACCTAGCTAGAGGTTCATCTACAGTCAAAGACACAAAACTCCTCACTTCTCCTCCTCATACTCAGCCAAACATGGGTCTCATCAAAACCGCAATCCAATTCGGCGGTGCATACGCCCTCCTCAACGCCGGCTCAAAAAGCCTTCGACAAACACGAGAAGACTCGACTAGAGAATCAACGTGAACAGCAAGCTCCGTATCAGACAATGAACTTCGTAGCTCCGCAAGCTCGAAGTTACGCATATACTCACCAGCCCTACTGCAATGGCCAGGGTGGATGCCGCTGCAACGCTCAGTAGCCAAAAGCATGGGATGCTTTGATCTGGAATCGGATCTGGACTGATTGCAATTCGCTCATGCCAGTGCCGCCTTGGAATCTGTCCAGTGGTGTATGCGGTAGTTGGATACTTTCCATCATTTAGCGTTTGAGCCGGAGTTAGCTGAGGCGTCAAGAGGTAGATCTGGTTTTGGGTGCAACATGAAGGTAGAATGTATCTCCCCTGCAGCTGCGGGTGGTTGCCTATTAGCGTGTCTTGAGTTGCGCATTATGTTGGTATCATTAGACTCATTCTGAAATTTGCGCAAAATCTGGTTACGAAATATTGGGGTGTCTCGTATCGCGCGAATAAGAAACCACCTGCAGATGAGATAGAACTTCTGTAGAGGGAGGGGACGTACGTGACTTGAAGCATTGCATGTCGCAAGCGCTCATATATTCGATAGATGCCAATTAAATCGTGCAAGACAATGACGACTGAGACATGCTTTGCCCACTCGAAGACCTCTTTCAAGGGCCTATATCGCTTTCTGAGAAACGACAATATTGATTGCGAAAAGATGACAGACACGGCTTTATGATGACAACCAAAACCAACGAGACTTGGGACAGAAGAGCTACAGGTACAGGACATTTGCACGATCAATAAGTCAATGTGGAGAGGAGGATGGAGATGCTATCGTACTGGCAATCTAACTAGAGCTTCCTGGCTTGGCAACTGCTAATGTCCCACTTTCCTTCCGCGACTCATTCGCCTTTCTTTCTCACTCTCGATGACCCCTCGGGGCTTCATGCATCAAATCCATCAGAAACTTATCGTCTCTGTTATTAGTCCTGTAATTACCAAAGCCGCAAAACAACTGGTAGTCCTCTTTGATATGCCAAAGCCAGGCCACGCCTCAGCTAGATTGTGACCTTCAGCCCCAACGGAGGAGCCTACCCTTGGAGGTCGTTCGTGATAAATAAGCCAACAGTCCCTCATTGTGAATTAAGGCTCTTGTATGGGTTATCCATAATGTATAGGCCGTCGGAACAGCATGCGTCGCTTTTAGTGTGCAGCGTATCTACTCCATGGGCACTGTTCACCTTGGCTCATTTCCAGATCACTCTGGCGATTACATGGCCGTTTGGCCTTTCACTGCACCCTGAAGAAGGATGTGAAATCCCCATATCGAGGTGTTTGGGTGTTGAATGAACATGGAGAAACTACTAGCATGAAGGCAGAATGGAAACACGGCGACACTTCGACCAAAAAATGGCAAGCTCTAGAATTTGTGCGTAAGCCCCAACACCACGGCCAAAAACGTCTCTGAGAATTCACTTTCTTCACATCTAACTGCTTGCTCCAACACTTAGGAGTGAGCTCTCGTGATAGCCTCGATCTTGCGCTCGCTTGCACTCACAACAAGCTGATCTTTGGTTAGCAGCTCTTTAGCCATGGCGTCTAATCGAGTTGACATCCTAAGTGAACGCCTCGCCCTTGAACTCAACCGAACAGAACTTGCTGCCGAGCTTCGGCTTTCTAAGGCGGTAGCCCGACACGCGATACTAACAGATCAGCTGGCTGCCCTAGACTTGCGGCTAGAGGAACTTGTCAGGCTTGAGGATACCTATACCGGTCAGCGGATGCAACAGAGCATGTACACTGCCATGCTTGCCGACTTTCATGCTATCGCAGATCAACGTCGACTGGAACAGCAAGCAATTGATGATCGCGTTGCCGCAGCTGTAGTCTCAGGAGTTGCTCCCCCACTGATTCCGGACAGCGCCAGTCAACAAATCAATAGCGGAAATTACAACGACGAGCGACTAACTCAGCTGGAAGAAACAGGGCTATGCCCCGAAGGGGTTTTGCCTAACAATGGATCTACCGAATATTGCAGCTCAGGCAAAGGCATTGCTGTGCCAAATGTTGCTGATACCGGAAGCGCGATGGCGGGTGGAGGTGGAGGTCAACCTCGAGGCGCCCTCGAGCACTACATGAATGCTCTTCATCTCGACGAAGCACGCCGGGTTATCGACTGTGTTGTTTGCACGGATTCTTTCCTTCCATCACAGACAATTACACTACATTGTGGCGACATTTGGTGCCGTGGTTGTATGTCCCAGCGATATGAAGAAGCTACTACAAATGAAGGGGCTTGGCCAGTCAAATGCTGTCGTACCGAGATACCAACGGAGACCGTTCGCAACCTGCTGTCTCTTGACTTGCGCACAAGATTCGCAGTAAAGGCGGTTGAATGGGCTGACGACGATCGCACCTACTGTCACGAACCATCCTGCGCAACCTATCTCCCGCATGACTCAATCACGAACCGACGTGCTCCTTGCCCAGCCTGCCATCGTCAGACTTGCACAGAATGCAAAGGTCCCTATCATACAGAGCCATTGTGTCCAGAAGACACCACAACTGACGATCTACTCGCCGATGTTGCAAGAGAAAACCACTGGCCTCAGTGTCCAGGCTGTAAGCGCTACGTGGAAATTTCCACCGGGTGCAACCACATGACGTGAGTTGTCCAGTACTTTTGTAATTCATTGGCGAAGCTGACCAACTACTTGACCATTTAGTTGCCGCTGCCGTACAGAGTTTTGCTATGAATGCTCTACTATCTGGAAGAACTGTCAATGTGCTCAATGGCACGAGGAGCGCTTGCTGGAACGAGCACAAGAAGTTGCAGATCGTCAAGGTCGAGGAGACGTCGGACGTGTTGCAAGAGAACTCGTGAGCAGACACGAATGCGGACGACACATCTGGGAGCGACAATATGGAGTCGGTATATGCGATGAGTGCACACATACTCTGCGAGAATATTTGTGGCGTTGCGCTCGTTGCCATCTCGAAGTCTGTACCAGATGTCGGTTCAGCCGCGTTTGAACGCCTAGAGACGTGCTCTTGTGGCTTGTGACAAGCCTTCGCCGCTGCTAGGATACCAATGAACTTCAAAGATTGGTACGCATTCTAAAACTACCACTTGCCGTGGGAGTTAAAGTGACAAGGGAACACTTCCAGTCAGAAGATTATCCTACATGCGCCTTTGGTCTAGCCTGGTCATTTGCTTGCGCGTTCGAAGCACTCTGGAAGGAGCTACATGATTATCCTTGCCTTTGACTCCTCCTGAGTCCATTTGCAGGCTAGAGTGGATTTAATTCCATAGAGCTGTATTCTGGTCGTAGAACGATAACCACCTCTTTTGAAACTATTTTGCACAGTGCCCGTGATCTAGAAACTCTTCTAGTCTTTTTCCAAAGAACCGGTACGCGTTGGGCAAGGATGAACAAACTTGTGAATAGAAGGACTGGCCAATGGAACGACATGCCCCCAAAAGTCGCCGATCTCGGCCTCCACTTGTAGATCATAAGGTGTTGGTAACTCTCCGTCTCACCAGACTAAAAATCTTACAAAATGTTTCTGGGCCACTGCAAATCCTCCTTTTCCAGACATGGCGACAGCATCTTCGCTTCCGCAAGGCAGCGGCAACGACCGCTTCAACGCCGAAGCTGCGGCATGGGACAGTAACCTCTTCGTCCACCAAGCTTCAAAGGCGGCCTTCGAGGCCGTACGGGCACGTTTCCCGCAGCTACAGCTCACAGGCGAGTCTGCGAGCAAAGATGGCTTCGACGTCCTAGAAATCGGCTGCGGCACAGGCCTGTTGACTCTGCTGGTGGCGCCACACGTCCGAACGATTGTCGCCGTCGACGCCGCGCAGGGCATGATCGACGTCCTGAAAGCGAAACTCGGCAAGCCAGACGCTCCGCACAACGTCCGGCCGGTCTGCATTCTGCTCGAAGACCCGGATGACAAAGTCCTTCCGCCGGCGTCCCAGCACGATCGGGATGGTCCGCGGCTAAGGTACGACCTCATCCTGAGTCATCTCGTGCTGCACCACATCGGCGATCTCGAGGCCGTGTTGCGGACCATGTTGGGCTGTTTGAAGAAGGGTGGGAGTGTGGCGTTGACTGATTTCGAAGACTTTGGGCCCGAGGCCAAGAGGTTCCACTCGAAGGCGAAGATGGACGGGGTTGAGAGGCATGGGATCAAGAGGGACTGGATGGCCGGGTTGATGGAGAAGGTTGGGTAAGTTATCCTTCTATTGGCTTCCATGGGCTTTCCGTTGCTGATGCGCACAGGTTTGTGGATGTGCGGGTTGAAGTTGGATGGAAAATTGGCAAGAGTGTGGAGAAGTTCGAAGGCGAGTTTGAGGGTGGGAGGCCTGGAGATGGGCAGGGAGAGATAATGGAGTTTTTGTTCTTAGTTTGTATGGGGAAGAAATCCTGAACATGCTCTGAATGAATTGAGAGCCTTATACACCTACCAGAGTTGCAGATGTCACACGCCTATCAAAATGGTGACAATGTGGAAATGTCAAATTGGTATCATCGGCGAGCGCTACCACTCCTTGCCATCTCTATTCTCGCTGTAATAGTATGTCGTCTTCCGTCGTAGCATCATCTGGCATATTCGTACATCATTTTGCCATTTCATTTGCCCTATGGCAGTAGTACGTCTGTTATGGTGCTGATAAGATTCACTGAATCCGCCTTGGTATGCTCAGCAGCTTCCAGCTTCTCAATACCAGTCAGGCATTCTTCCAGATCCAGCTTATATCTGATGGTGCCGGGATCTCCACATCCCATAATCGCAGCATAAGCGTACAGCAGCCCTCTGTAGCTCTTCTCGGCTTCCTCGGCTTTGCTTTGTTGATACTGTGCCCGAGCGGCAAGCTTCGACCCCCTCCGCCACAATTGAGCATCTCCGATATCGTTCGTGCGAAACATCAATTGATATCCGGCCTCCTCAACTTCACCATATCTGCCGGATATCGTCAACGTGTCGCCCAAGCTCTTCAGTAACACATGAGACCGCGTGCAGCCTGTTCCGCACTGGATTTCGCACCTTGCCGGTGGATTCCGAACATTATCCACTACTGTGTCCAGGTTGGTCGAACGTGAGTATTTGGCTGAGGCGCGAAGTTTGTCGACTTTGCACGATAACGCACTCACATGGAGCTCTCCCAGAGCATCCTGAAACTGGTCGGAGAGCGCGTACTAGACCCTAAGGGCCACTTCGACAAGACCGTGATTCTCCAGTTGGCTCAGGTGCTTGAATGTTATATGCAATGGATGGAACGGGGTGGGGTATATTTCCAACACTTGGCTCAAAAACCTTTGCGTCAGTCCGACACATTTCGAACCTATCACTTTGAACGAAGCATTGAGAAGGCTTCTTAACATGTCAGGTTCTTGTGCACGCACAACTGTCTCAAGTTTCGAACATGCCTTATCCATGTAGAGGCCTGCCTCTTGGTATTTGCCCTGACCGACAAGATCACATGCCGCACTCAATCAGTCACACAGGCTAATCGAGGCCTGGGGAGCCTCTGGATTACATGTGCTGCTTCGACAATGGCGGTCTTCGCAGTCAGAGGCCCAGGTGCCGGCTCAAATTGAGCCATCGAGATATATTCGGATGAGTTGAATATCTGCTGGGACGTATCATACACTGCTGGACTGAAGATCGGGCGGCGTGATGGGACGGTATGTCTCAGTCGGCATGACGTCTCGGACAGTGATGTGGTTGCGTTTGAGATATCGCTCAACATCCCCTATATCAGCAGGTCGTCCGCGGAGTGTAAGGCAAGACCTTTTGCTTAGCTGAGATGGCTGTGTCTTTTGTGGTAGATGGGCTTCATCTCTTCCGGGTTGTCCTTTAATCGAAACACAATTTCCTGATGTAGTTCTTGTACATCCTGGGGCTTTGCGCCATGTTAGTACTTGAATGCTGCCACAAGTATAGTAGCGAGTTACGACGCCCTGAAAAGGTGAATCGTCTCCATAATTGCCACGGCTTCTGCGAGCTGCTTGTCATCATCAACATACAGCTGCTTGATGCGTACTCGATGCTTCGTCTAGTCCTCTTCAGACTTTGGCCATTGGGCTGGAGAGTCTACTGCGGTGGTCGGTCGTACAGGGTCAGGCTTGGCGGGCAAGGAGGAAGCTTCAATCTCCGAGAGCTTAGCCATGCTGATAGCGCGAAAGTGGGTGCGCTCTAGAGCAGACCGTTACGTAGAATTGAAGGGCCTCGTCGGCGCCGCGGTGGCAAATCTAACGCCTTATGGAAATACGACGGCAAGACGGCATGGTGGCGCCGTGTATGAAATTGAGGCTGTGCCAAGGCGGGGACGCCTCGTCGTTCAGGAACAAAAAGTCCTTGCATAATGTGGGGCTAGCCCTGTTTCGGTAGGGCAATGGGCCCTTCTAAATTGGGCGACACAGAATTACCTCCAGGAACTTCAGTTCAGGAAAGGCAAACCTCATCGATATCACATCACCCAAGTGGCCAGAACGAAGCTGCTGCAACAGCTATGAAGATTGGTCAATGTATTACGCAAAGAAACAGACATGACCTACCCTCACTCCGAGATAAGTCTCATTTCACTAAGTGCTATCACCCTACGTCGACCGCCTCGTTTGTTGAGGCGCACCTTCCATTCCCTTCCCACAGAGGGCTACCACAGACCATCACGGGTGACTCTCACCCTGCTGGCTCTCCCCCAGATTGGACAAACATCCGTCCCGATGGTTGACTCTCACCCTCCTGAACGTGCGGCTCCCATGCTCAATGTCATAGAAGCAGCCCAAATTCAGACCGTTCCATTACCGTTGGTTGCCCCGGATCGTGTGAGATCCAGAATCTTCAGGCACAGTACTTCACAAAAGATCTCTCAAGGCGTGGCTGTTCCTGTGGTCCGGCAGTAGCCGCCCATTGGCCCTCAGTTGGCTAAACAGGCTCAAAGCAGTAAGGTTGCCAAGATTACAAAAGTTCCTCACAGGTGTCCAGGGGAATAGAGTGTATATGGCCGCGCTTGAAACCACACTCCTACAAAAGTTCCTCGCATACACTATTGAAGGGATAATGTTGTCGCTCATGTCCAGGCAGCGATCCACGCAAGCAATCTAACAAAAATTCCACGCAGGACGGCATGATGGACGGCAATGACGGTGGCGTAGGGGCTCGGGTGCGCGGGGTCCTCGTCTATATACTGGGCCTATTCCTTGAAGATGGATGTTGGAGATTATGCCCTTTCGAAAGCCTTGTCTCTGTCTTCGTTAGCAATCTTGACTTTCCTCGGTATTAACTCAATTTCGCTACCCGAACCTCTTCCAGGCACGCCGGTCAAACCTTTTTCGATTTCGTACATCATGCCGGAGCGTCAAAACTTTCGGTGCGCCCCGGGAGACGACTGTCTCCCTGACCTCACCATCACGATGCCCATAGACTACGACCGGATGAACTCCACACTACCTGACAAAAGATTGGTCGACTCGGCCCTCGAAGAACTATTGGCACAGTACGAATCATCACGCAATAAGCGTGACCGTCGGGTCATTGACCACGTCTCTCATAAAAGAAACACAGAGGCATCGGTATCAAAAGGTCATACTGCATACCACCTTCGTTTCGGCGATCAGACCCCAGGCCAAACCCGCGACTCGGCGGCTTGGCCAGGGCACAACAATTCCGCATGTGCCTCCTGCTCGAAATGGTCCCTCGCATGTATCCACGCAGCTGCACTCAACGCCTTCGACGAGCACGATTCCGATTCCGACGAACGCCAGGCTGTCACCGTCGTGCAGCAGCCGATGTGCCTGCAGAAAGGGTGCGCAGATGCTTCACGTCGCTCTCAGCAGCAAGCATACCATCGGCTCGGTTCACCAATGCTGCAACGCTGGCTCAGCCAATCGCCGCGTCAGGAGGGATTCAACGGCGTAGCAACCGCACAAGTCCTGTCTAGAAGTGCGACAAAGAGCCGGTTGTGAGAAGTACGCTCGTTGAAGCTGGCTGGACTGTGATTGCCCGACCTTGCATTATCATCCGGCTAGTCTACATTGCATTCCAAATGGCATCTAGACAAAGTTACAAGGTGCACTGTTTCAACAACGTTAGATCAGCTAGACTGTCATTTCCTCGATTTTGCGTCTACGATTTCCACCACACTCACTACTACTACTACTATTCGCTATCTGCTTTGTCTGCAATTCACTCGTTCTGGCACCCACGGGCTCAACTACAAGAGGTAGACTAATGGAAGGTCAGGCGAGTCTGTCGTTATTGGCCAGCCTTTACAACATCGGTCGGAGTGTGTACCAGTATTGGTTATCCTGTCCGTCTGCTTGCCATTCCGTCCTGGCGTTCACATAATTCAATCTTTAGATTCCAAGATCTGCTGCCATGTTCACACGTCACCTCACTCGTTGTGGCGTTTGAAGTTGTATAACACCAGCCTTAGCCGACGCCCGAGATAGTCATGGAAAGTTTGTGGGCTGTCAGGAGTCAATGTCTAATTTGTTATACCCCTTATATCGTACCTCACTGTCATTTAGATGTACTCAAGAGCTATGTTTCATGCTCAACGTGCAATTCTCAATAACGTCTCGCTACTAAAAAGCTTCCTAATCCTCCTTCATTGCTATAGAAGCGCCACAGAGTCGAATTGAACATTACACATCTCAGAGTCACCCCCTCTCACCACCCTCAACAATGGGCCGAGCCTTAACTACTTGCAGTCTCCATCTATCTTCCAGTGGTACAGTTAACTCAGTTCTCCTTCCTCCTCTACCGCCCAAAGCTAGGTGCGTGCTCATCCTAGCATCTCTCCTCCTCTGCGGCCTAGACTTTGGCCAGCTAATACTAGCCGTTGACTAGCTTACTTATCTAGGTAACAGACACATGTCAGCTCCGTCAAGGCTGCAAGACTGTTCAATAAGAGGCACCAAGTCAACTGTCTAACGGGGACACTATGTGGGAATCAACTCACCCAATCCAGAAGGGCCGAGATCTCACCGTCGAGTTGTGAGATGCCACTTGCAATAGTAGCAATCTCCCCGCTCTCTGTCGGCGAAGATGGGCCGCTCGGTGTCGCTGTTGCATTGGCTGATGGCCAGGAGGTCATGTTTGATGGGAATGGGGCTGTCGAGAATGTCGTTGGGAGCGCTGGCCAGCCGGAGTTCCAACGCGTGAGGTGGAAGTGGTGTGTACACCTTGAGCTGGTGGCGTTGGAGTTCAAGGGCGATGTCTGTGCTGATGTGGTACTAGTCGCGAGGCCGGTGGTGTTGGTTGGGGGGCTGGAGTTGCCGGAGGAGGGAGTGGAAGAGGCAGACGAGGAGTTTGACGACATGATGGTTCTGGGAGGTGCTGAGGCTTCTATTGAGCTGGCTGCTTTTGCGGTTTTTGAGAGGGTGGTCATGGTGCTTGATGTGATGGATGTTGAGGAGTTGGTTGGAAGGGGAGTTAATGAGTTAGTGAGCAAGAGACTCGAGACGCCGGTAGATAATGCACTTATGTTGACAGTAGAGAAGGAACTCCCGGTGGTCGTTGGAACCACGGAGGTCTCTGTCAAGTTTGCGGATCCATTTGAGGACACGGATGAGGTTTTTGTTAGGAAAGCAGATGTCGAGTTTATCTTCGTGAGGAGAGATGGAGACACTGTATTCTCCGGCGTGACCATTGAGCTCGCCGCTGTGATCACCAAGGACGTCTGGTTACCAGAGCTACCAGAGCTAGTTGTGGTAGCTTCTGTTGAGGTCGAATTCGTGAAGACAGGTGAACAGCATGAGGACGATAGAGGGGTGCCCCAACTTTGCATAACACTTACGGATACACTAGTAGGGACAGTGGCTAGCGTAGGAGAGGCGGTGCTACCGTTTCCAAGCAGTGAGGAACTGGACATCATTGTAAAGCTGTTGGAGAATATTGTGATAGAGTCGGTTCCAGAAATGCTTGTCGCATTTGCACCGACAGGCAAGGAGCCGGTACCAAAGCTTGGTGACGTAGGGATCCCAGTGACAGGTGGTTCAGCCAAAAATGAAGAGATGGAAAAGTTAGCAGTGTTACCCGGTATCGTACCTATAAAAGAGGCTCTCGGTGAAGAACTAGCTCTATGTGATGTTGTAGCTGGTGGGCTGCCAACCGTCGAATTGGCAGCTCCGGAGCTGAAGGTAGCACTGCTATCAACTGTCGAATCTGTTGCTTTTGTTGAGCCGGTTGCAGTAGAAGAAGCAGCTGTAGGTGGAGGGAGCGTCGCGGAATCTTGAGATGTAGTGTTGCTTGGGGTCGACGTGTTAATTGGGCCACCATCCGTACTGTTCGCTGCAGAAAACGAAGGCAAAGCTATTGAGATACTTCCACTAGGTAACGGCATAAACGTATTGAACGTTGACATATCGCTCTTGTAGGAAGCTATGGAGGTTGAACTGATCCACGAATACGGATAAGGCAACAGGGAGGTGTCTCCAGACGACATTGTATGGTTATCACACCGGCGAATGACTCGGTCATGCTGCTCTGCGTCGTGTTAGTTAAGGCAATGAATAAGACCGAGTGCTCGAGAGCGGGCGAAACATCAGGAGAGGATGTCTGATGGAGGCGAGACGTAGCTCAATACTGTAAAATGAGATTGCTTGCTATCATACCAGGGACAGGCTCAGCCTGGGCCAAGGCAATACCCAAAATCGCAACAGCAAGGTAGAAAGAACGCATCCTGCTTCAACGGTGGCAAAAGGACTGAAAGGGAAGAGAAGGAAATAGACAGGGAGCCACGTACTTGGAAGAAGCAGGATTGGTCAAGATTGTTATACTTGGGAAAGGGTCTCCATACCTAACTTACTACGCCGAGTGTGCAGGGGAGATAGCAGAAGCGCTTTGCCGAGTGTAGATATCCGTAGCCGTCCTCTGGTGACCTGCCGCTAGAGAAATTGTGGGGGCGCATGACGAATCACAATGAAGGGGCACAGTCCAACAGGCTCGACTGCTGATGTGCCGAAGCCGATACGGTCAAACGTCATAGAACAATTTCGTCACATATTCGAGCCGTTTGTACATTTCGAGATAGGCAGGGAAGCCAGTGGATATGTTAGCGTAAAATCAAAAGCGGATCATGAATGTTGAGTGTCAGTGAGAGACTGTTCACACAAGGTTTCGGATCAGAGAGGGTAAAGATAAGATCATATTCGTGAGGCGTCTGCTTCACTCGCTCACTGGTGTGTATGAGAGGGTTTGTAATCGCAATATGAATTGGAAATTGAGCCTGCTGCGGCTTTTGTGGTCTCTCATTCTATGGTCGGGCTAGACTGAGTAGGTAAGACGTGAGCATCGCGCCCAGATTTCGAAGTGGACTAATTCGCTGTCGGGCCTTCACATGAGCGAGACAATTTGCAGACAAAAGTGTGAGATCATGGAAGCACAACTTAGATCGCAGGGACAACTGCAATCTGACAGATCCTTCGTTCAATCCGGAACGAAGCAAAACTTTGCCTCTTGGGCGGAAGCAAAATGTTGTGGGGATATCCAGTCAGCTATCGCCATCCAACGTGGGGGGTGCTTGAGTACTTTTGGGCCATATTGCGCAAAACATTCTTAGGTTGCTAGGTCGAAAATGCGAGTTCGAACCAATACAAGCTCCAATAAGAATTGCAGGGCCAAATTGAGGCAAGATCTCTCACGCCTGCTCAGCGAGGAGAACCTTGAAGCATGGGTCGACTTTGTATAGCTCCCCCATCAGCTGGCTATGCTTGCAGCCGACGGAAGTAACACACGAGGGGCGTCCCCGTGCTGGTAGATTTGAATATCCAGGTCGATAGATTTTGGTTGGTCATCGGAAGAAATTCGTACAATCAGAGAATTCTGAACTGCCACTCTCACAGGCTTGACAGTAAAGGTTACGCATTGTGCAACTAAGCAAGGTCCCGCTGCTTGCTGCCAATCCTCGGTTGGTGGCGACACTTTTGTATCGTGTCCCCGAGATTATTCATGATTAGCTTACTCCGCATGGTCAAGCCGCCATCCACGCCGTAATGTCGGCTCGAGGTAGCTAGTCACAGCGATTGCTGAAAGGGGACAATCTTCCGAGACGTAGGCAGTGGCAGTGGCATTGGTTAAGTTCGTAGCCAGCCTCAAGATCAGATAGCGCATGCAGCAAATGCCAAATTCGACTCAACTCACGTCCTAATATCGTGGACGGTGTGGTGAGGTTATTGACTAAGAGTTGATGGCAAAGTCTAGATGTTCACAGCTTGTGACGGCTAGAGCGCTGATGTTTGCGTCGTGCTTTTGCCTGTGTGGCTGACCGAATGCCTGAGGTACTATCTTGGTACTACCAAAAACACCAGGGCGGATCTCAGGAGCATGCGAGGTCTGCTGGCATGTTTGCTATCCCTTCATAGCGCCTCCTGGGCTCACTATAGCCGGTCGTCGAGCTTAGGTCAGAGGCATGGGTGTAAGTTCGTTCAGGAGATTCGTAGATATGCTTTGAAATCAGCTTGTGAACAGGGCTGTAGATACATGAGTCTGGCGTCGGAGGTGATTTGGAAGCGAAAGATGAAAGATTCATTGTCCGCATGACCAAAGGCATAGGTTAGGAATGAACGAGCTGGCTTCGAATGAGGACTGTGGGTAGTGCTCTTTAGAGGAGAATGTATGCACCAGACGTGTGGAAGCTTGTCAGAAAGTGTATGAAAGCTTAGGTTCCTTGTTTGGGAAGGCAGCTCGTGCCTACATGGTCGCAAAACAGTGATTTGAGCTCAACTGACTCAACGCTCGTTTGCTCCCTCTCCGTCTTCGTCCATAGGAGTGAGAGGGGCACTGCTGATACCTGACGATGCTGGCGTCCGTTGCGCTACACTGACGGCTTGAGATCTAACTTGCGCACCCCACTCTGAAATACTGCCAAATTGTCCGCCGACAACCACCACGTTTTGTCCATCAGCATCCTTCCCCAGTACCGAGCCTTGGTATCGAGATTCTTCGCCTGTCTTGGAGTGTTTCTTTTTCAAGGCTGCAAATGTAAGCGTCATATTGGCAAACTTTAACACCGACTAACTCACCAGTGACATAGTCCTCTTCTTCCTCGAGAACCGCAAGGCCATCGCCAGTACCAGCTTCACCTACGAGCCCTGCGATTCTACGGATCTCTTTGTTTGCAGGTCCTCTCGCCCAATTCACGAATCCATCGACGCCTCGCATGTCCTCAAACGGCACCGTCTCTCCATTAATCTCCTCCACTCCCTTTGCCTTCTCTTCCAGCACACTAAGCTGAGGCCTGAAAGCACCAACCTCGAGCAAAGCTAGCCTTACATCTTGAATTGTGGGGACATAATCGTTGTGATTGTTGAAGGCATGCTGAGCTGTTGCTGAGGCAAGCAAGACAAGATAACGCGCAGCGAGATCAGTGACGGTATCGAGGACAGCATTTCGGGTGTAGTTGAAACCCGCCGCTCGCAGTATTTGCAGGACTGCAGGGCGCAAAAGCGAATTGTGAAGATTGATAGAGGACATCATTGCACCTTGCGTTTGGTTGTGCGAGGAAATCGCCGTTTGCTGTTCAGGGTGGGAAGTTGTTCCTCGAAACACACCTCATCTTGATGACACCACAAGAGCCACTAAGCAACTTTAACAGCCATGGCTTTCTCCAAGAGGAAGGCTCAGTTCGTGCGGCCACAAGGAAGGCTCTCGAAGATGTTGACACTTCACCTCTCTCCCAGTATACTGAGAGCTTTCTCTGAATCAGTGGGGTCAATGACAGATCCTACGCTAGGGGCTTACACAGGCCTCCGGAGTCGGAACAAGCCCGCCACGCCAACGCCAACGCCTACAGCAGCCGGGGCAACTCCAACCGCTTTCAAATACCCTGCATCGAGTGACGGATCTTCCAAGGTTGCGAGACGTTCAATCCTCAAGCCTAGTGGTCGTAAAGCCACGGACAAGAGCAAGAAGCACGTAAGCATCAGAGAGGATGCCAGAGGTTTGAGTGGGTCATCAATTCTACAGGCCGTGTCTGGACCTGACAACGACGACATGTCTGGTGAGGGAGGCCGCCCCAAGCTCAAGCTCAGCTTCTCGAAAGTCAACGTTAAAGCGCCAGCGGATGCACATACACCTACGCCACAAAGCGCAACTCGTACTCCTTCCATCAAGCTCAAGCTCAATCCCAAGCCACCGCTACCATTTCCAGCTTCTTCGACTCCCTCCGCAAATCCTAAACCCAAGAAGAGCGCGCGTCCGAATGGCGCAACTCCCAAAATTGCCGGCAAGAAGCGCAAGCTGCCCACTAAGGAGGAAGAGGACTCTTCGGGAGACGAGCTATCCCGTCGGCCTCCAGCGATCCGGAAGATAACGCTCACGAACAAATCAGCGCCTACACCTACACTGAAGATCAAGCATAAGGGCAAAATCCCCAAACGGCCTCTAGGCGTTGGCTATGACTCCGAGCTCTCTGATCGCGAGGCTGATCCTACACTACTAGAAGCATTTATACTGCGCATGCCACCTGGTGAAGACTGTACCTATTTGCGGACCGCAATAAATAACGGCAAAATTGGAATTCCTCGTTCACAAGGCGGTGCAGATGTCCAGATTAGACCACTTGATCGGCACGGGCGTCGATCGGTTGTCACCATCCAGGGGCGCAAGTATGCGGCCGCGATGGTGGATCTGCCGTGTATCATCGAAGGCATGAAGTCTTGGGACAAGAAGGGCTGGATCAAGAGTGCGGATATCTGTCAGATGCTGCTCGTACTGGGACGCATTCAGTCTGATGAAGATGCTCAGACATATAGCCTGCCAGCAGATGTGAATCCAAAAACAAACCAATATGCGCATGGTATCACACCGCCAATGAGATGGGTACGGAAGAGGAGGTTCGCAAGGACAAACAGAACACAGGTCTCTGATATTGAGGCTGTAGAACGGAAGGTGAACCAGCTATTACAAGAAGACGCTGCGGCTTTACATGTCAAACACGAGCTGATAGACCCAGAGCAGCTTGAGCAAAGAGATCACGAGATGGAAGAGTACAGCGGCGATGAGTACGATGAGGAAGATGCGGAAGGGGAAGAGGTGGGCGAGGGCATACCAGATAGTTATTTCGCGGCCCACAATGGTGAGCATGGCGAAATCGTGGGTACGCCGACATACGTGCAAACGCCGGTTGAAGATATCGGCGATGACGAGGTCGACGAATTCGAAGCAGCGCTGATGGATGAGGACGACGAGGAACCACATGCTGCCAATGCTGTGGCCGCAAATGCTGACCGAAACGGCCTCCGCCCGCCAGAAGGCGATTCTTCATTCGCAGTGACCAGTACCTCAGCCTCTCCGTCTGCAACAGCCGCTCACAGTCCTGCCACCCCTGCCGGTGACTCATCCGATGAAGATGAGGAAGACGAAGATGACGCTGATGCTTCCGGCTCCGACAATCCCTCTCCGGACTCTGTCGACGACGCAGAAAAAGAGGATGCAGAGAATCTTCAGGAAGTGCGCGACAAGATCCAGGAGATCGAGGAGAAGATCCAGGAGCAGACAAGGGCGATGAATGAGCAGCCGAATCAAATCATCAGGAAGAAGATTCTGGTGAAGATCAATGCGCTGAAGGGAGATGTGGAGCAGATGCGCAATACAGCAGGTTTGAGGGAGGATGACGAATGATTGACTGGGCAGATGGAAATGGTGGCGTACAACATGGACAAGGCATGGCATGGCATGACATTGCATAGATATGGCGTCTCACCTCGAGGATCGTTACGTCCTGGATCCGTCTCGGGGTAGGTGGGCATGCCTGAGTGCTCCGATGAACACAGTCTTCTGACAAGGGTCACCGATAGAACCACTTGTCGCCCGTAGAGTAGCAACAATAACCCTATAAGCTCGAGAACTTTGAACAATCTAATTTTACTCTTTCATCCCTCTTCATGATGCAGTAACAACGCTAGAAAAATTCTTAGCAGCTGCCACCGGCCCCTTTTTAGCTTCTATTCGGTCGTATAGAGCTGGCAGGATCGTGCATGATGCCTTGGTACACAAAGTTGTATCTGAAACAGAAGGACCCGTGTGTCCCCAGCCTGGCCAGTTACTCCTCGTAATGCTAACCATCAAAACAAACACGATAAGATTAACATTCCGTTCGTACCACGCTTCAGATCAGATATTGTGGATTAAGAAATTCCGGAATGAGGTCCAGTGGTCAGAATCCACGTATCTGTCAAATCACAAGGTGTTAGCAAAAATCCTTCATTCGTTCCCAGGTTCGCCACAGGTCCATGGATCTTATTCTAGAACAAGTAGGACGGGGTTTTGTGGATACATACATATACTTCATGCTACTCCGCAAACTCGGCTGTATGCTTTCGGGCCGCCATCTAAAAATGAACATAACAAAAGCCCAGCTCAGACTTGCGAAGACGGGCCAGGCATTTGCTCTTATCTTTTCTCGGAGTTGGGGGGAGAGGAGCTGTGTGGGGAGGGTGGGGATCGGGACGGAGGGTGAGGGTGTAGAGATGGAGAGGCGCGCAAGGGCGAGCATTACGCGTGCGAAGACGAAGATTACGATCTGGAAAGGAGGGTTTCGTTAGTCTGTCTGTGATATGGAGGCGGAGGATGGGAAAGTGATGTGAGGGTGGTGGGGCTCGTGGATCTGTACCTGTTTATTTACACTTCCCTGTCTGCCTCTGCCAAAGACAGCGTAGCCACCTATCAGGCCGGCGAAGAAGGTGTCGTATGGGCCTTCTTTTCCACTGTTCATAGGGTTCAGGTACCGGATAAGCAACATAGAGGACTTGTATATGGTGGCGAAGTAGGCGAGGTTGCGGGCATGTTGCCGGGTGGCTTTTAGAACCAGTCGGATCTTTTCACGGAAGCTGGAAGGGATATTAGGATAGCAGGATAGGTGAGCAGGTATGCGGGCAAAACGTACGAGCCAGAGCGGAAAAGGAAGACCATGCTAGAATAGCGGCAATGTTAGCAGTGCTTTAGCGGGACGAGGATATCTTTTTCTGCTCTTACACTAAGGCGTGCGGGAAGCGCACTTTGGCGCCGTACACTGCGCCATTGCGGGCGGCTTTGACGACGGCAAGAAGAGGTGCGAGGTCTGGGTTTGTGATGACTTGATTGACCGCATTCTAATCGTCTTTGTTTAGCATGCAGGTAGAAATGCAGTTGGTGGTAAAACTTGCTGTCAATCCGTCCATTTTGAGCGCTGGTGGGGAGAGAGTAATGAAGTGACAAAGGTAGCTCTCTTAGCCTCAACCATGAACGAAACAATATAGAAGGGAATGACTGAAAAGAGGAGAGTACGGTAGGTTGCTGTCATCGGAAAGTCTCTGAATTGGATTTGTGGTGCAGCGCATGTGATGCAATCGAGTTTCGGGACCCAAGGGACGACCTCGGCCCTGGGGAGGCGTGACGGCAACTTGGAAGCTCCCCACAATCGGCACTACCGCTAAAACTGCCCGCCGAAAGCCGCGATGGCCCATTTCGCCTCAAGGGCGGAGCTTTTTGGTCCCCTTCGTCTCAAAACTTGTGCATATCAAAAACCTCGTCCATCAGGTTCGAATCGAGTGTCACAACGAACGCTATTCCAGGAGCTTACCCTAACCTATAGAACTCTCAGCACTTGGCTTGACGAGCCCAACTCTTGCGACTGAGTCTACCTTGTCAGCTCGTCGGAAATGCCGCCCCAACTCACACAAGACCAACGCGAACAAATCACCGCAGCCCTCTTCCGGCGAGAAGATGCCAAAGACATCGCAGACGCAAATGGCATTTCCGAACGGCAAGTTCGACGCATCGCGCAGAACCTCAAGCAATACGGCACTGTTACCGCGCCGCGGCTGAAGAAGATGGGCAGGCCTACGTGCTTAAATAAGGAGATTGAGGATGTAGGTCCACTTAGTTGTTTGGAATTGCGAATCAATTGTTGAGCCGTTCTAAATATGCTTCTACTGGTATAGGACCTCCGCAACTTCGTCTCCGCGCAACCCCTCGCCCTCCTTGAAGACATGCAAGCACACATACAAAAGACCTTCGGCGTCAAATGCAGCCGTGCGTCTCTCTCGCGCCGCATGCGTGAGATGGGCTTCACGCGAGGCATCATCCGACGTGGGTTTCGTTCCTCTGACCAATCAATCCCGCACCTGTCGCAGATCGATATTGAGAGGTTGATGGGGGATCCGAGCCCGAATGACGAGCTGGCAGGTCTCAATGGTAATGCGAAGAAAGCAAAGTATGCGTGGTTATTGGATGGTGAGCCTGCGGGAACAAGGAAGCCAAGGAAGAAGAAGCAGGCAGGAGCAGTGCAGATCGACGAGTCGATGATACAGCCTGGATTGGATGACGCGCAGATGGATAGCATGGAGCATCAAAATGGGCACGGCCACGAGCAAGACCATGATCAAGAGCACCATATGATGGCGTCGCAATATCCGATTCCCGTCGGTCAGCAACACATCCCCCCCACAATCGCGCACGACGGCTATGTTCCGAGCTACATATCACCCTACCGACAGGTCACTGCGGATGGCGGAATGATGGTTCGCCATGCTGGTGAACACTCCCCTCACATGGGAGGGATGATGCCCGGGCCACCACCGCAAACGATGAGTATGATACGAGGGTCGATCAGTATGAACTGAAAGAGGTCGCCGGCACACAGCAGTTGTCGAACAAAGCGACAAAGAAAATGAAGAATGTGCACAATAGAAGGATCCGTGTACTGCATGAGCCCCTTGTCGAATGCTCGCGCTATGTCGGCAAACCACGAGCTTCCCTCCGGTAATTGACCTGTTTCTTGATATAAGGCTTCGAGCTGTCAACTCCAAGTGGCGAGCTGAAGTGTGGAGATGGCGGAAAAAAGGGTGTGAGAACCGCCTAAAGTAGAGCTGAAACGTTTGAGAAGAGGGCAAGACTGAGCGAGCTAAGGAGCTGCAAAAGTTCCCACCTCCTTTAAAAGGATGGAGCAGAGCTCCTGATGCCCTATGGCACCAAGCTTTTCAAGGTTTCAGTAGGTGAGTTGATAGCAAAATGGGCAAATCAAGCGAGGCGAGGCTTTTTGTGCCACTCCTCATCTTCAGATATTTCGTCGATCTCCATGCTGTCGTCCATCTCGCCATTCTCATCGTCATCTTCATCCATTGCACTCCTCTTCAAACCTTTCATCTTCCTCGTCTGCAACATACCCAGATCTTGTCGTCCCAGATGGACCCGGCCTGTCTTGTCGCCGACAAGATCCGTCTCGATGTTTTTCTTTGTTCGTGCTTCATCTGGTCGCTTGCCTCTCTTCAACGCTTCCTTCATTACACTGGCTTCAGCTTCTCTGAATCTCCCGACTTGGAAATCGAACTTCGGTCCAACTTCGTCAAGTTCGACCCGCGGCACCTTCTGCCCGCTCTTTCGCGTTCGGACCTTGTACCAGCGCAGATGAATGACGGGATTCTGTCCAGCTTCTGGCTCCCCTGCCGCAATCATGAGGAGATACTGTAGACCTTCGACGTCAATAGTACGGATCTCTTCGCCACTGAAGATATCTAAGAACAATGATTTGAGTGTGGCGTAGATCTGTCCCTGCTCTGATGTCGAGCTGTCGTCCCACATGCTGCCAGCAAACAAGATCATAGATTTCATTTCTAGGCCTATTTGCAGCCTATTTTCAGTACTCTCCCCTGGCGCAGGAAGCAACAAGAGTTCAACCATGTCCAATAGCCTGCCGTCGAAAATACGTAAGATGGTTACGGCATTCGGTCTCTTCTTTGAACTGCTACCCCAGACCACGAGCCCGCATTCATTTTTCGTTGCCAGGAATTCAAGTGACTCGACATTCTCGAAGGGGTGGATGTTCTCGTTCTTCTTGTTCAGCAAGATAGAATGAGGCTTGGTGAGGCTGTGGAAGGTCTTGAGGACCGAGTGTAGAGGGAGTGGACACTTGGGGCCGTGGAGGAGGAGGGTCTTTTTTCGGTCTTCCACAAGCTGTGGTTCGCGGGCTTTGACGATCCGTGCCGTGCGTGCATTGCGAGGTTTTCTGATGCATACATCAGTTGCTGCTACGGAAGCAAGAGAAGATACCTACATTTCTCGCAACATGACTAGTAGATTGGAGGTTGAGAGCTCTTTGCCGCCGTTGCTTGCGAGCTCAAATTTGTGCGCCTCGCATTTTCTTTGCTGTCAAACTTAATCTTATCGATAGGTCAAAAGTTTAGCAGCCCAGGCCTCGTTCTTTTGGCTCTTCTCGGCTGACTAATTTCCACAAATGAAAGTCAGAAATGTTCCCAGGTTTGCAAGCCCCCAGGCTGAAGAGAATATGAGCAATACTCGGTTTGCTAAACGGCCCCCTTATCGGTCACACCGAGCTGATAGACCGTAAAGGAAATGGATCTTCATCGATGGTTCATAGACCATCACGAAGAGGAAGGGTGAAGGTAATTACCGTTTGTAAAGACTGGTCTATTGGAAGTGTTCATAGGCGCGGTATGAAACTTGTCCCGGCCCTTTACACAAGGCTGGCGGTTAAGAACGGGGCATTCTTCCTAATGCAATTCTCACCACATGGACGGGTCATTTCAACAAAAATCTGGGTGGTGGCGACCCCTGATTGCCAAGGCACGAAATTTGGTGGCTTTTTGGAAAAGATTATCATGATTGAACGAAGGCGCTCGTGTCGGCCGGACCCCGGCACACTACAGGATGTGGAGCGTGCGTGGCCGACTTGGCACGGAGGCCCCAGTACAATTCGCTCGAAAATAGTTTGAGGTGGGTGGAGAAAGGATTCGCAAGCGTGGCTTGGCATTCGACAATGCTTCTCCTTATCCAGCAGCGGGCTGTCCAACCTGCCCGAAATAATCGGCGGAGATCAGGGCCGTCGACTTTCCGCATATCTTTCCTGTCATTCTCCTCAAATCTTTACCCTCTCGCCTTCGCCGACTACATAGCGAAACTTTGATCTCATACTGTCATTCGTTCCACCAATTCTTGCTTCTTCAAACCTCCGAACCATCCACCCACAGCGAGCATTCAATCGAATTTCCCTTCTAGCGCTTCCCTTACCTGACACTGCTTTGGAAGAGGCGACCCTTCATCATGGCCTCCGGACTGTTGTACACCCCAAAGCCGGCAACCGACATCTTTACACCATACCAGACCGACATTGACCGCCGAAAATGCAAACGAACAGTGCCAATGAAGGTGTTGGCTCTTGGACTGGGCAGAACTGGCACGGCCTCGTTGCGGGCAGCTCTGAAGGAATTGGGATACAACGACTGCTATCACATGATGTCTGCAAGCGTGGAGAACCCTCCTGACTGCTTGGTCTGGCAAGATGCCTTTGCTGCCAAGTATGACGGCAAGGGCAAATTCGGGCGAGAAGAATGGGATCAGCTGCTGGGACACTGCCAAGCCGTCTGTGACTGGCCGGCAGTGGCTTTTGCCAAAGAGTTGATTGAGGCATACCCTGAGGCCAAGATCATCATTACAACCAGAGATGTGGACTCGTGGCATGCTTCGACGATGAAGACGGTCAATTGGCGAGCGAACGACCCAGAACTGCGCGCACTTGCCAACTTCGACTGGGGCGCAGGGCTATACTATCCAATGCTCCGCAAGTTCTGGGACGTCTTCTTCTACGGCGATTTCGAGAAACGCGGCAAGGAGAGATTCAACGAATATTATGAGGAAATCCGGAGCCTTGTCCCGCCTGGACAACTGTTGGAGTTCCGCGTCAGCTCGGGCTGGAGGCCACTGTGCGAGTACCTCGGCAGGCCAGTCCCTTCGACTCCATTTCCCCGTTCCAACGACACAGAGTACTTTGTGCACCGGTGTCGAACTCAGAACCGCAAGCAGATGATGAACGTCCTTTTCCGCGCTTTGGTCGTTGGCGTACCTGTTCTTGCCACGGCAATATCAGCTACGATGGCCTACACACATTTCGTACCAAAATTTGCAATTACCCCTATCTCGAGTGCGGCATAATGGGGATGGGGGATTTAGTGGACGGAGTTTCGAGAGGCTTTTTTCAATAGGCGCGCGGGATGGCTTGGCGTTTCTCCTTACGGAGTTTTGCATCAGATTAGATTTCCACGTCACTGGAAACACTCGTTAATACTGTACATAGTGGCTTGCATGTAGGATTATACGGCCTGCTTTACTTTCTGCTCGACCTTGTACTCTCACGATATCAACATTCTTCACGTACAATAAAGCGGCCCACGCTGCTGATCTCGCGTGCGAAAGTAGCATTTGCCAGGCTACTTATCAATCTAATCTAGTCTGACGTAGCCCCACTTGCGCCCTCCACTCATGCAAGCCCGCCAAGATCTCATCAGGCCGTTACGTAGACCCCAGCAGCACCCGTCAATTCCACAATCCTTGGCGCGATCCAACAGGGTCTTACCCGAAACCCGCCTTCGGCCACTCCTAGGGGTTCTTACGAAAGGTCCGGCAGGATGCCGTCTCTGAATTAAATTCCAAGTGTCATTTGACTGCTTGGCGGAAAAAGACACAGCAATGAGATAAAATCGCATGTCCCGCGACTCGACCTCCGCGCATCTTCTCGCTGGCGATGGTTGCACGTTGGTCGGTGGGACATCCAGCCTTTGCAGCTGTGAGTTTCCTGCTGTGGCTTTTTATTCTCCCTCCGCCCCTCGTATCCGCCGATAATGTGACCCAACCTATCTCCATTTTCCGCTCGGTAGGTCGCATCTGGTGCCCCCGTATCTACCAGTCTCGCCGATCTAATGGCGCTTGATTTCTAGAGGCCAGATCTCGTGTCGCCCATTGTCACCATTCACGAGCGTGACCCAGATCGTGTCACACCTGGGTATTTCTTCATCTCGCCGTACCAGCAAATCCAGGAAACGCCACACATCTACGACAACGACGGCGTAAGCTAGACAAGTCCCACGCATTGCCCCCGTCGACACTCAGCTAACGTTTATAGAACCTCGTCTGGTCTGGGTTCGGCGCTGCCGGTCCGGGCGTGTCACATGCACCACAGGTATGCAACTATCGTGGAGAGCCCCATCTTTGCTTCTACCAGGGTACCCAGCTGGTCGGATGGGGACATGGCCACGGCATCATCATGGACAAGCACTATCGCATTGTACGGTCGGTCGAAGCCGGCAGTTATCAGGGCGCGTCTGATATGCATGAATTCATGCTTCTACCAGATGGCAAATCAGCTCTCATGACCCAGTATCTGAGAAGCGCCGCCGATTTGTGCCAATGGGAAATCTGCAACGGACTCGGCTACATTCAGCAGGGCGCGTTCCAAGAAGTGGACGTGGAGTCTGGCGAAGTCCTGTTTGAGTGGAGAAGTCTTGATCATATCGACGCGACCGAAAGCTACGTGCCCCCGGGTACAACAGAGATCAGCGGGAATGGGCGTGATATTGGCCTGCCGTGGGACTACTTCCACATTAATTCTGTCGACAAGAACGCTCATGGTGACTATCTCATCTCTGCAAGACACACGTCTGGCATTTACAAGATTTCTGGCAAGGACGGCCATGTGATGTGGCGGCTAAATGGGGCCAGATCCGACTTTCGACTGAAGAATTTTGAGAGCGCGTATGGCTTCTCCTTCCAGCACGACGCTCGATTCGTCGCCGAGGACGAAACAACGACTACAATATCACTTTTTGACAACGGCTCAAATGGCTACAACTATACTCGAGACATATCAACAGGCATGCTGGTAGTGCTGGACCACGAAGAGATGACTGCGACAATGATCAAGAACTACAGCTCACCCCTTTACGACGGGCAACACCACACGTCGAGGTCTCAGGGCAACACCCAACTCTTACCCAACGGCAACGTTCTTGTGGGATGGGGCAACAACGCGTTCTGGTCTGAGCATCTCGAGGACGGCACGCCCGTTTGGTATGGATCCATTGGATCTACAAACGTGATGAACTACCGCGCACACAAGTTTAATTGGACTGGCCTTCCGCTTACAAGACCTGCGATTTGGACATACTCCAAAACGGCAACGCACCAGGAAGGCATGATGGTTTATGTGTCATGGAACGGGGCGACTGAAGTGCGGAAATGGAGCATCTTCACCGGGCCGACAGCAAAAGGTCCGTGGCATTTGGTTACGACGATCGCCAAAAACGGCTTCGAGACGATCTGGCATAACGATGTGTTCGCGCACTACACATATGCAGCAGCATTGGACAAGGATGGGAAGACCTTGGGCAAGAGTGATGTGCAGGAGACATTTGTCCCATCCGCGGAGCTTCGACCAAACTGCGACGAACTGGCATGCTTCTCGTCTGTACTCGATGAGGAAGCCGAAATCAGACTACAAGAAGCAAAAGAAGCGGAGGAACGGCTGAGGCTGGAAGAGGAAGAAAAACAACGGCTCCTCGAGGCTGAGGCTCTGCGGAAACGTAATGCGTCGACGCTTTGGGGGATTTGCGGGTTTGTTTCTGTGCTGGTACTGCTGCTTGCACGCCGTGTCATCATGCGGCCACTGACGGCACTCACATATTACGTGTATGATGTAGCTGCATTTGCGCTCCGAAGAGCGAAGAGCGGGAAAGGAAGATACAAGGCCATCTCGGGAAGCGAGCGTGCAGGATTTGATACACCGGATTCTGGGACAGCGCTGGAGCCGTCTTGAGATGTATGGAGTTTGATGTTTGTAGAATTGTATTGGATATCATAATCATGACGAATTTTACGAACATTTGCACGCTCTCCAAGGAGAGAGCGCGCGACAAGGATTGATGGCGTGCCAAGGCTAGAGTAAAGAATGACCGGAGCTTGGCACGGCCCCCCCCCTCGTACTCCCTTCCCCTTCTCCTTTGGTATGTCATGTATCGTATGACACGTACTGTCTTTACAACGCTCCCACGCCAACCTGCACACCTACAGGTGTGGCGGTGTAAGATCCCACGACGTTCAGAAGAGGGATTCGTGAATTCGGCAGACGTGGCCAGGTGGTTGCTTTTGTCCCACACAGACCACCATCCCAAATGCCTGCTAGAGCAATGATTGTCGCATGCGGCATGATGCAACGTGCGAAATCAAGGATGCGAGGCCGATCTGGATGGCTGGGGGCTCGTAAGTGGCCAATTTGCCAAGCATACAAGTTCCAAGCGGTGCCGTTAAAGCCGGGATGCTGGGCGCTTTCCCCCTCGAACGCGTTCGTGTGTGGAGATTATTTTAGGCAGGGGGCTAGCTCGGGAGTGGAACAGACAAAGGGCCTTGCAGGGGCAAAAGGAGAAGTCGCACTTGGCGCAGGCTTTGGTGGTGCGCGTTCCGGGGCGCCAGAGTCCCCGGGGGCCAACCACTCTCCACAATATTGCACCCATCCCAACCAAGCTTCTTGGCACCATGCTTTGTTCACTTCAAGCTCAACAGCTTACCAACGGCTTATCGCCGCGTCTTACACAACCCTTTTTCCTTGTCTTTCTCACTCTTGCATGTTTTGCTCTACTTGTCACATGATTTGTTGCGCGAGCTTACGCGAATTTACGACTTGGATATATCCTTTTCTCATGCATATCGATCAACACAGATAGACCATCGCCAGCCCCGACGCCCAGCTTTGCCAGCGAGCCAGATAGAAAACCATTCTAGACCTTTCGCCAGCCTGTTGTACGGCATTTGGCCATGCAGATGGTTTCACCATCTTTTCCACTCTCTGACTTATGACGTTAGCGAGGCGAGCAACGTTATCTAATTCTAGTTCACAAGCCATGGGGCGTGATATTGAGGACAGCAGTTCGAGGCCAGTCTCGCAGCCAGCTAGCCGACCGCCACCCCCAGTATCATGGCTGTCACTTCCTCACAAAGGCCAATTGGCCATCATCACTTCCGTCAGAGTGGTCGACTTTTACCAGGTCGCTTCGCTTCAGGCCTTTATGTTCCATCAGCTTCAGTCTTTCAACCCAGCCGCGCCCGACAGCGAAATTTCTTTCCAGACTGGCGTCTTACAAGGCGTCTTCACGCTAGCGCAGATCTTTACTGGTGTCATTTGGGGACGAGTCGCTGATGCGCCGTGGGGGGGAAGGAAGTTTGTCTTGCTTATCGGCCTTATTGGCACCGGCGTTAGCTGCGTCGGAATTGCTTTTTCGACAAGTTTTGCTGCCGCCGTGGTATGGCGCTTTCTCGGCGGTGCCGTAAACGGCACTGTCGGTGCTGCCAGGACGACTTTGGCCGAGACGGTGGACAAGAAGTACCACTCCAGAGCTTTTCTACTTCTCCCATTAGCTTTCAACATTGCAAACATTTTCGGCCCTATTCTGGGCGGTCTACTGGCAGATCCAGTAGCAGCGTATCCGACCTTATTCGGACCTCATTCGTTCTTTGGTGGCCAGCATGGCGTTCCATGGCTTATCAAATACCCATACGCTATGGCCAATCTCCTCAGCGCCTTACTCCTCTTCATGGACGCTGCATGGGTCTTCTTGGGCCTCCGCGAAACCCAGCAAGGCCTCAAATATAATCGAGACCGCGGCCTTGAACTCGCAGAAACCATCAAATACTGGGCTCGCTCAGTCATGTTCCGTCGCTTTGGCTACACGTCTCTGAACCAAGTCGATGGGGCTGGGCCCGGCACCGCTGTGGACCAAGACCTGACAGAAAACTTCGCTATGAATCAGCTTCAGTCTCAACCGCCGCCTCTCCTGCGGAAATCATCTTCCGAAACAATCTCAACAACCCGCCCCTCCACCCGCGTTGTCCTTTCTACCCCGAACGTCCTCCTCGTCCTCCTTACCGTCGCTATCTTCGACTTCCAAATGGGCGGCTTTGCTTCCCTCTGGCTCGTTTTCCTATCCTCCTCCCGGCGCGACCCCACTGACTCAATCAATCTTCCATTCCATTTCACCGGTGGTCTTGCCTTTCCGCCCTCCACTCTCGGCTTCGCAATGGCGATCCTTGGCTTCCTGGGCATTGTATTGCAGATATTATTGTATCCACGAGTCAATGCCCGCTACGGCTTGCTCAAGAGCACAAGATGGTCTTTGCTCGTCTTTCCACTTGCGTACTTCTTGGCGCCATACCTGTCACTCCTGGTCCGCTCCGTGAATTTAGATGCGGTAGCCGCTGACGCAAACTCCAACACCTCGCCAAGCGCTGCGCTCTGGTTCGGCATCACGCTCGTCCTGCTGCTGCAAGTTGGCGCGCGAACCTTTGCTCTACCTGGCACGATCCTCCTAATCAACAACTCCGCACCGCATCCGAGCATGTTGGGCACTGTTCACGGTCTCGGCGCAAGCACGAGCAGCGCCTTCCGCACCATCGGGCCGATCATCACGGGTTACTGGTACGGTGTTGGATTACACCAGGGCATGGTGGGTTTTGGCTGGTGGGCTCTTTCCTTGGTCAGTGTTGTGGGATGCCTGTGTAGCTTTTGGGCCAAGGATGGGAGCACGATCCCCTTCTAATGTACAGCTGGCCACAAAACTTGTTTCGCGATACCAACGAGAGTGTTGTCGCCTGTTTATGTTTTTGGCGGTCTTGCACATATATATGTGCCCACGTTGGATAGCATGTGGAGCGATAAAGAGACGGGGGGGGAGCTTCTACCAGTCTAATCAGAGAGACTAGGCGAGAAAGCCTTTTCTCCATGTCACTACTTTCTACGTGGTTTTAATGTTTTGGGTGTGCCCATGATCCTTAACCCCAAGTGATTTATTTTACAGTGCCTGTGGCGACGGACCGCTACGGCTTCGTCAACAACGAGCACACAAGGAGCATAATAGCTACAAGACAAAAGCTCATGATCCCAGGAAATTCTTTCTGCAACACTCTACTTGGGTTCGTTCTTGCTCAAGCAACACCTTTGCCAGTGGTGGCACTGGGCCCGAAATGCACGGTTAGCGGCCTAGCTGGCTCTTTGCCCCCGGCAGATGTATCCAGATTTACTCGTGACTCCAATGCCGCGTACAGTAGATATACAGTTTCTCGCGATAAGCTATCCCCCCTTTGGGGCAGTGAGGGCATTAAACGGTTCGCTGCGTAGCTGGTTGGGCTTCGGACCCCGAGAGCTCAGAGTCTGCGGGGAGGGTGGGATAGATGTTACATTGCAGGTCTCAGGAAGCCCGGTTGAGGGTGGGTCTGGAGGTCAGTCTTGAGGGCTTTTTGAGGGAAGCGGATCTCCGGGCACTTGTCCGTGGTGATTGCTATTCCCGTTCTGGCAGGAGAGCGTCGCCGCCCTGACCTCGCGCGAGCCGGTTGAACCTAGAGTGAGTGCCGAGGTGATATCTCACCCACGAGTCACCCCAGCTCGCTGGGCCGGTCGAGGCCGTTTACGTCCATTGAGCATCAACTCCCTGCTCAGGAAAGCCCTCTCTCCAACCCAAGACAGCTAGTAGCTATGGCATTAAATGAGAAGCAAATCGTTGAGTTTCATTACGACGTGCGAATCCCCCTCTCTCCTCTCATCTTGTTTGTGAAAGATACTACCGACAGCTTTCAGAGGTTCTGATACTCTAACATTTCGTTCGGTATCAGATATCTTGCCCTTTCGCATACATAGCATCAACCCGGTAGGAACCACTTCCATCCATCGACAAGAAGATGGCCGCCCGAGTCCTCTCTGACGACCCTCTAGCATCGAAGCTCTTGCCGCCCGCGCAAAAGCCGAACTCATTTGGTCTCCCGTCCTGTTAGGTGCTATCTACGAACAAACGGCCGCGCCTCAGGGAGCTGCCGGATCCGCCTCCGATGTCTTCAATCCAGCCAAGAAGAGCCTATCATCTCGGGCCTTTGCGCGCACTATAAAGCGCTATAAAGTCCCGCTCAACCAACCCAAGAAGCATCCCCAGAAGACTACATCTGCCCTCCGGCTAATCTACTACCTACCCAACGAGGAACGCGCTATTCTAACCAAAGCGCTTTTCAAAGCATATTGGGTCAACAATAAGGACATCAGTGACCCAAGTGTCCTGCTGGATGTCGCGAGGCAAAGCGGCATCGCCAGCGCCTGGAGACTGTCCGAGGCTGTCTTCAGCTACAGCGACCTCCGCGATACCCTTCGAACCGCAACCGCAGATGCAGTAGCGCGCGGGGCTCCCGGTGTGCCCTCATTCTGGATTCCAGGCGAGAAGTGGACCGATTTCCGGGGCAAGTCGCGCGAAGGCCGGCTGTATTGGGGTCAAGACCGGATGCATTTCGTAGAGGCCGTCTTGATCGCCTTGAAGCGTGGCGTGGAATACCATCAAGTCCCCGCATTGGGAGGGCTGCAGCCGCGGTGTCTACGGATACCCCCGGTGCCTAAGCAGAAAAGGCAGACGATGGTGGAGTTCTGGTACGATTTCAGTAGTCCGTGGGCGTTTCTGGGGTGGACACAGCTGGAGAGGATGAAGAGAGAGGCTGATATAGAACTGAAGATCGAGATGAAGCCAATGCTGCTGGGAGCTCTATTCAGGGAGTAAGTTCTTCCTACCTCCGTTCCAAAGGGCAATCTCCGCCTAAGCATGCGCTCATGTACGAATCATGTAGAATCGGTTCCCCCATGATACCAATGTTAGCCATGTCACCTCAAAAGCAAGCCTACATCCGACAAGACCAAGCAGACTGGGTCCGTCACTGGAACGCCATAAACAGCCAGGAAAGTGGTCCTGAGAAACCCATCAAGCTCCGTTTCCCCGACATTTTCCCTATCCGCAGCCCGGTGCTCCTCCGCATCGCCATGGTAGAGCCAAAGACCACCCCCGTCCTCTGTACGTTCCCCTTCAATCAATACCCCACATCTCAGAACTTCCCCCCCCAGCTGACCTCCCTTCTTACTAACCCAGTCCGCGCCTGCTGGGAGCAAAACATCGATGTCTCCAACGCCGAAACGCTCGCATCGCACCTCTCAGCCTCGGGCTTCGACAGCGCCGACCTGCTCAAAAGAGCTTCGCAGCAGCAGCTCAAAGACCAGCTCCGGGCCAACACCGACCAAGCGCTCAAGCTCGGCCTGTGCGGCGCACCCACGTACCGCGTGTTCGAGAAGACCAACGAGGAAGGGTGGGTGGTCAACGGAGGCCTAGTGTGGGGCCAGGACGAGCTAGGCGTTGTGCAAGACCTCATGGCCGGGTGGAGGGAGGAGGGGAGCATGACCGTGGCTGATGTGAGTACGACGCATCAGTTGGGAAGCATCAGCGTTGGGCCGGCGTTGAAAGCCAAGGAAGAGGCGGAGGGCACGGCGCCGGCTAAGCCGATGTTGTGATGATGGTCTGGTTTTTGCCCCAGAAAGGAAAAATCCCGGGAGATTGGACTCTGTAAGATAATGGTTTTCTGGCGTTGGGATATGGGATCTGAAAAGATGCGATGGTACCTTGTTTTGAGTCTTTCCAATTTTGAGCAAACTTGCGGACATGTGGCGCATGTCTTTTCTTCTACAATACAAGGGGGCCTCAAATTAATTCCCCCCCCCCAGCATGCCAGGTTCTGCCGACGCCTAACAAGTATATACTCAACTAAGGCGGGGAAATATGCAATAGCGCTAGTTTTCCTTCTATCTCTGATTGGCTGACTGGCAGGCTACAATACTCCTTAAACCAGCAGCTGAGGCTCTTCGCATCGCCGCGACATCGCCATTGTAGCAGCACCAGACAGCTGAATTGCGATGAATCAATACAGGTATCATCCTCTGAAGCGTGATGAAGATGAGATTAGACTATTGACGATACTTTCCGGCTCCTTCTCGGAGAGAGTCCTCACTCGTCTAACACACCTTTCATTCTCGGCAAACAGTTCGCCCCAATACGAAGCACTGTCTTATACCTGGGGGCCAGCTGATAACCTACAAGACATATACATTCAGTCCCAAACTGAAGACAATGATATCAACTTTGGTTCCCCAGAGCCAGCATACACTAACACCAAGCTCTCAGTCACGCAGAACCTTGACTCGGCGATCCGCCACCTTCGGTACTCGGACAAAACAAGAACTTTGTGGGTTGACGCCATTTGCATCGATCAGCGGAATTTACCAGAACGTAGCGCGGAAGTCAGCCGAATGGGCGAAATCTACCGCCGAGCGCAGCAGGTAGTTGTCTGGTTGGGTCCGGAAGCTGACGATTGCAACTTGGTACACGACGCGATTGGTCGAATATCGCGTAGCATGACGGTGGATTGGACAACTATGACTTCATCACTCATCCCGGATGGCGACCCAACAACCGTCGCAGAGACCGAGCAGAGCTTTGACAAGGCTTATGGCCCAAGAACAAGGCTCGCTATCCAACGGTGGATTGGCCGATCATGGTTCCAAAGACTCTGGATATGGCAAGAGGTACATCTGGCCCGGAATGCGACCGTGAAATGTGGACATCACACTATGCCCTACCATGAATTCCGTGTCGCCGTATACTGCTTTTCCAGCCAGCTCAACAGACTTGGAGATTACCCTGACGAGAGTCATGACAACTTTCGGAATGATATGGTTCGAGCGCGAGGCATCATGGACAACTACGCCGTCAGAAGCACCGCTTTGACTTCTCTCCTCGAGCGAACAAAACTGTCCTTGTGCACAGACCCGAGGGATCGAGTCTACGCTTCGTTGAGTATGGTAGATAGAGGCACCGCGGAATCTATACGACCTGACTATGAAAGAAGTGTCGCCAACGTTTACGCCGACATAGTCTTGGACGATGTATATCGGAACAAATCCTTACGTTTACTTCGCCAATGCGGAGGGCGCGATCAACCTTCAAGTCTCCATCTTCCAACATGGGTTCCAGACTGGTCTAGACCAAAGCACTCTCCAGACATTTCCCTTTCTCGTGCCAGTGGCCTCTCTGTGCCAGAAGCAACTCACGAGTCGCCGGGGGTCTTGGGCCTTTCTGGAGTACATTGTGCAACTGTTGAACATGTTGCCTGTCCTGTTCCCTATAACGCCAGCCAGTCACAAGCGCTGAAAATCTGTCAGACATGGGAACCTCACAATCTCATGAACTCAAGCTATGTCAACGGTGAAAGCATGCTCGATGCTTACTGCCTGACACTCACCTGTAATGCCACTGCTGATCAACGAGGCGGCCGTGGATCATATCCGACCATAGACGAAAGCAGAGCCGCTTTCATGAGGAATTTATGGTCTGGTCGAAAAGAAGACTTATATTCCGGAGATGGCCATTCTCATTTTATTCGCTTGCTCCTGTTTCGCTGCTACGGCCAAACCTTTTTCAGGACTCTGGAAGGACACATTGGACTAGCACCAGTAGGCATTCAGAAAGGTGATCACATTTGTGTACTTCTCGGATGCAGGCCGCCGATGTTGCTTCGGGCTGATTGTACGGGTCACTACCGTGTCATAGGAGCGTGCTATGTTCATGCTCTCATGGACTCCGAGAGTATTCTAGGTCCACTACCATTCTCCTGGAAAAATGCGTGGAAAATGAAAGACAATGGCACTTACGAATATCGATATATCAATTTGCAGACCCAGTTGGCTACAAGAGAGGATCCAAGATTAGGCCCACTGCCACCACCTTGGAAATCTACTTGGAATGGGGATGTTTTGCGATTTGAGAATATAAGTACTGGAGAGCGGACGAAGTCTGATCCCAGGCTGACATCAGAGATACTCAAAGCTCGAGGTATCAACATCAAGACATTCTACCTGATATGAGCTTCTTAAAAAAGCCCCAACGTCCTGGCCTACTATGGCAATGAAGCAACCTTATGGCGAGGCCTTCGGAAGAGTCTGCGTTGAGGTGCCCATGCTCTTACGGCGCTAGGACTGCACAGTGAAGAAGTTGGAAAAGCCGCAGACAGTTGTGTATTGTGTAAGCGAAGAAGCGCGCCACTGACTGATGCACGATACCTCGCTCCCATGTGCCCATCACAAAGAAATTTGAGGACACCTAAGTCAGGAAGCTACCTACTATACGACTGAATGAGCTATATTCGGGCAGATATCCAATGTGTTAACGATCCGTGTCGTCTATGCAAAACCCGAAACAATCACGATGGGTAAGATGATGACGCTGCTAACGCGTACCGCCCCATTTTGACCTCTGTTAACAGTTTGGGGGAAAGGAAATTGCAATTTGTCCATAAGCGGGATGATGAACAACGTTCTCCCTTTTGGACCAAGAACCGGGTGAACTGGCCTTGGGGAGTAGAACTCGGGGTACCGTCCTCGATGATTGCCCTTCCCGTTCTGGTGGGTGAGCGTCGCCGTCTTGAGCTTTGCCCCCACTCAAAGCAACGACACGGCCAAATTATTTTGCGTCTGGAGAATCCCCCCATTTTTGTACGCTCTTCTTTTCTTTTTCTCTAAGCGACTGTACATTCTGTGAAAATACTGCAATTGGAAGACATTGAAATAGTCGTTAAAAGACCTCCAAATTCCCAAAATTCGATTTTTAGCGCGAATTAGTAGGAACCCATGCCCCTGTCTTAATTGCATTAGGCACCAGCCCAAGTAAGCCTAGTGTGAACACCAAACGCCCAGTCTGCCCGCCCGGGCCTTCCAGCCAACTCTTTCATCCCGCAGCCATCTTCCAAGCACCAGCTGTTCCTTCGTCACTACCAGGAAAGACGGATATGGGCCATGGCGACCTCCGAATACCGCTTCACTCAGTCTGCACCAGTCCTGAGAGAACTTTCTCGGACCACCCTTCTATCACCTCCGCCACCTCTAGTTACCAGTTCTTCTGAGTACACGGAAAGCGTCAAGCCCTTTGAATTCATCGACGAAAGCTTGAGCTTGCTAGGTCATCTGCAAAAGGCTCAAGATAACCTTATTCGGAGAGAGTTCGAACAACAGCGTGACTGGATCACTGGCAAATTTGAGCGGGAACAATACGATGCTGGTCGACGCGATCAAACGATTTACCAAAATTTCACGAAAATACAGGGTCAATTGGAGAACTTCAAACAGAACGTAAGACAGCGCTTCGAAGAAGTCGGACAGCGCTTCGAAGAAGTCGGACAGCGCTTCGAAGAAGTCGGACAGCGCTTCGAAGAAGTCGGACAGCGCTTCGATCGTGTTGAGACTGAGTTGGATAATTTTAGGGAAGAAGTTGGACAGCGCTTCGATGAGATGAATGCCAGAATGTTCAACTCTTTGTCTTACAGACCACATCACCAAATTCACCCAGTGGCGTTACTTAAAAACCGTCGCCTCCAGAAGCCTGATGCCAAGTCTTTCCCCACCGATGTCAAGAAGTTTTGGAGACTGCAGGCACGGGAAAACGGTAGGTCCAACAGTTCTGATAGACTCAGTGACTTCTCGCTTACATTGGCGCAGCTTATAAGCGGTTCCATCTGCTGCAGTTCTACTCCATTGAGGAATACAAACGCTGGAATACAGAGACTGAAGCACCCGACTCTGACTCAAGTGATTCTTCAGCAGAAAGCCTAACTCTCGAGGATGCGGCTCGTTCCTACCCTTTGAAATGCCTTGAGGCGCTGGCAGCGCGGCTGGGTCTAGACTACGATAAGATTTGCGCGGAAATGGAGCGACTGCAAGAATACCGACAACAGATAACGGCTCAGCCACCGAAAGCTCACTCGGCGGATGGCACTAACAAGAAGATAAGTAAACGGGTGCGTGAATCATCTATATCATCATCCACAAAGCCAGCGCTACCACCAAAGCGGCCAGACAAGCCAAGGTCATTGGAATTACGGAGCTCGCAGGGATCCACAGATGTGGTGTCTGAAACAGACTTCCAAACGACAGAACAACGATCACAAGGTTCAACTGAAGTGTTCAGTTTGGAGAGGAGGCAAAGCAAGAGTTGAACGCGGAAAAACCGGCTGGGAACTATGGAAAAGGGGTCCAGACATGAGCCACTCAGTCAGTGGGTCTGCATGTCTTTGTCAAATCTGGAACGGCAATGTTGAGTCCAAGTCCATCGTCGATGGTCTTCTGAAGGGGATGGCTTGCACTAGGTTTCATCAGATCCATCGGGAATTGCTGGGTGGTAGCCTCTCCAGCTTGGAGTATTTGTGTCATAAGAATGCCAGTCCGCCTGGCTCTCAGAAATGGAGTTGCCCTTACGGACGATAACCTGACGTTCCGAACCCAGAGACATAGGTTGGAGTGGCGGACAAAGGATTGACACATGCAATTGAAGAACTCGTCGGGGCCATACGGTCCCTGAATTCAGCATGGATTGCGATTTGAGATGGGGATTTCGGGAGAAGGAGGTGGATTGAATATAGCATTGGTTGGATGTACCTTCCTTGCCTAGGTATAAATTCCGATGAAGAAAGTTGAATGTGTTGAGATGCGACTTGGTATCAATCGCTCTCATTCCAAAAGTCCCAAACCTTGTCTCAAATGGTAATCAACGAAGGGTAGTTTGACATTACTGATATGAGCGCTACAAGTGCGGCAACACCAAGCTTATGTCTTTCGCCGAAGTCGGCTGCCGCAGTCCGATTGCTCCCAGTTCAACGTTAAGGAATGCTAGACTCGTCCAACTCGATTCAGTTGAGCTCGCTTCTTGATACGATCGCGGATTCCATCTCGTCCTCCTCCTCATCGAGCAATAGCCTCTCCCTTTCTTCCCAAGCTCGTCTCATATACTCCGTCAGCTCCTCTTCATGAGCCATCGTTGCGGTCAATTGGTTATTCCACTCCCCCTCCGTCCACAGCCGCGTCCTTGGATACACATCTCCCATACTTACCCGGCCACTGGTCAAGAAGTGCGTAGGTTTACCCGTCGCAGTGCTCACGTCCTGGGCGAGAAGTGCACTCGTGTTTCGTTTGGCGCTGCTGAAGCTCGAATGCAAGGAGTCAGCTTGTTTGTGGAACTGGGCTAGAGCTTTTGGCTGTGTGCCCTTGTGCTTGAGCATTTCCTCGAACCGTGCCGCCAGAGCTTGGCGAAGATGGCTGCCTCGGTGGCCGAATGGGAGAAGTATCTGCTTCGCGACTTGGCGTTTCTTCTGGGGTTCGCATGCTGCGAGAGCGAAGTACAGCAAATTGAAGATCTGGGGTGGGGCCGGCTCAGAGGACTTTGCGGCCGGGTGTTCAAGCAGCGCCGTAATTGCTGGAAGATGCGTCGACAATGACTGCCTCGCTCCAGCGTTGAGGTCGATCCCATTTGGCCAGCTGCATCGGCTCAGGAAGCTGCGGATTTCTCGGACGAGCTCTTCCTGTGTGGATAGTGCGATGAGCCGCATGAGGTTTTCACCGATTGTGTTGGTCTCCATCTCTGTCCCAGCTGACCAGAGGATATCGATTCGCCGGCCTATAGATAGTGCTCCCACAATACTGTACTGGTCATAGGAATCGAGTTTGTTTCTTCGTCGGCCCGTCCTAGTTGGAGCTCTTCCGAGCGGAAGTCGAAGCGATGATTGTTGGCGTACGTCGGCAAACAGACCCGACTCTGTCGCAGTGATGAATGCGGATCGAGGCAAACCTCGGTGCACCAGCAATTTTCCAACCAGTCCTGGTTTACTAGGTTCCATACATTGGACTGGGCAAACCCAAAAGCGTTCTTGAGGGAGATGGTCCTGTAGGGCATTTCTCATTCTCTTGGCGGCATGCGAAATAGTTGAGGCGCGGGTCCTGTACCAGCATTTCTGGACTCCGAGTTGATGTGATCTCTCATCAGCTGACTTCTGTTCGCTTACCGCGCGAACCAATTGAGAGGCGTCTTCAAACCAGGAAGTGACCGTCAACAATGGAAGAAGGTCGGAAATCTTTTGCGAGACTGGGAAGAGAATCTTCTTGAACTTCGCTTGGTCGCTCGCAGCTCCAAGAAACACGCAAGAAGTTCCGGCTACACAAGCTTCAAATAGCGATTCTGCGTCGCAGAAGTCCAGAATAGATGTTGATTGGGTACCATAGAAGTCGAATTTATTCCCAAGGAAGATGATTGTTTTGCCCTGGTACAGCGACAGAACGTTGACAAGCTCGCCATCTTCATTTTCGTCGATTTGGAACAGGCCACCATAGAGGGTCACACTCCAGACATCCATAGCCAGAGACAGATCATCCTCAATAAAGTCTTGGATCGCTTCGAATTGCTCTCGTCGGGTATTTGCATTCGTCACAACCAAGACGTCTGATCCTTCCTTGAAGACATGGCCAGGTGCAACCTGCATCTCAATATCGAGGCTTTGTATAAAGTGCATCCTTTCGATGTCCCAATCAGGCGCTGCGTTCGACCCGGCTGCGGATATATATAGCGCTAGGTTGACCTTGATGTGTTTATACGGCCGGGCATTGGGAGCAATGCGGAGGATCTGCGTCATGACTGCCGGGCTATTTGCGTTGACAGCTGGCACTACAAGGTCGACAGAGGACACCCATGCCCCACTCGTAGATTGTAGCGATCCATCTTCGGCTAGCAGAGAGACACGAACTCTTGCTTGGCGTACTGAAAGTCCTCTACCGCCGAAGCGGATATTGCCTTTGTTGAAGACCTGGGGTAAACATTAATGTAAGGGTCTGCTGGCGTTATTGCGCAGAACTTGCTCACCTGCCAGGATATCTCTGTCTTTGTGCCGTGCGCTACAGATGCTAGCCCTTTGCCTTCCCTCAGATCGAGCGGATACTCTATGGTGATATTCTTTCTGACGTTGAAGTTAGTCAGTTCGCTATTGAGCCACGGCATAACCGCCCTAAGGGCAACATCTTCGGTAGCTGAGTAGGGTGCTTGAGACCGTGGATTGATATTCGGAGTGGCAATCAAGACCCGGGCAAAGTCTTCAGAGGCGGCGGAGTGGCCAGCAGGTATTGAAATGGGGAGGTTTGCTCGGCCCCTGTCATTCGCGAGTGAAAGAAGAATATCGGACGGAATGATTCTGCTCGGAATCTGACAGCTTGGAGAGGGCATTCCCCCTGGAAAATAGTTAGCATCAAATCTCGCGCTGCACAACTACTCCATTTACCTGCGTTCTTGACGACGATCCGGCGTACAATGACATGCTCGCCTGGCTCGAAGATACCGTCTCCATTTTCATCCTCCAGGTCGAAATTAACCAGCTGCAAGTCGTAGCATTTATCATACCGGGGGCGGTCTCCATTTAGATGTCGTACGATGATCTGAGCCCGACCGTCGGCGCCAGTTGCTCCCCGAAGAAGCATGTCTTGGGTTTGATTTCCAGTCCTACCAGTTGGTCCATCATCGCCTTTCTTACGCGATTGGGTGCGGTAGATCGGAATGGCTTCGCAGCCTGAACAGTGACCCGAGCCGCCGTTACAGCGACAAGCTCCACCCCCAACGGTAGTATTCGATGCGCTATGATATGTCTGTGCTACAAGAGCAACAGCGGTCTGAAGCCTGGAACCTTGGCCCATCTGTGCACTAACATTGCGCATCATGGCTCTGCAAACAGGGTCAGTGGCAAGCTCTAACTGCGGTTCCTCAGGAGTCACACATTGGATCTTGTCTATTTCGGGACGCCAGCGAAGTTGCTTTTCCGATACAATTGGCTGTACACCTGTACTTATTGTCCACATGTTCCTCCCTGATTTCAGTTAGCGGTCGCATCATATGCCACTTCAGAGGTACATACCACACGAAACAGTGGCCGCCAGGGCCGCCAGCTCCACCAATACCTGGCTGGCCATGGCTGCCTTCTGCACCACCAAGACCTCCTCGCACATCCCAGGACACTGCTAAGAGTAGGTGCAGGCGATTTTCGTCTACATATATTGTGACATTGCCGCCATCACCACCAGCTGCCCCGTGTGAGCCTCGGCCAGCGCTGATCGCAGAATTAGAACTGCACTAGACTAAACGGAAGAGATTGCACCTACTCCCCACCGTTACCGCCCGCACCGCCCGCCTAATTGGAGTCAGCAAAGCAGAGATTACGGTCGCGGTGGAAGGGGTTGATAACTGACAGTGGCTTCAGTTTCCTTAGTAGCATCTTGGCCAGCTCTTCCAGGCATCCCAGATTGACCATTACCTCCTTGCCGACCAGGCTCTCCGTCACCCCCTTTCGCTGTGAGCAAGACATGGCCTCGTGGAAGAATCTCGCTGATGGTCGGAACCTGGTTTGCAGCCTCTTGAGCAAGCACATTGACTCTGACGCCACCAGTTCTGATCGTTGACTCGGACAGTTCGACGGCGATAACACCAGCTGGTTGTCCAGGAAGGGGTGCTGGAGCATCTACTCCGTCCCTGCCGTTTTCACCGTTTCCGAGCTGACACAGAACAATTACTCGGGGAAAAGGAATGAATCACCAGCAGATCATGAAACTCACAACGGCAACTTCTTGCGCGGGATAGGGGTTGACAAGATGTGCTTCTCGGTTTGTTGCTCCATCTAGACCTGGGAGGCCGTCGACAGAGAGAATGACCGGGTTTGACATCTGAAGGAGACCTGGCGGGATCGTAAATCTTAACGGCTAATTTAGTACGACGACTTTTTAGTCAGACTTATTGCAAACCAGGAGGAAAGAGTGAAATGCCGTTTGACTTCGAGAGAGTTGGGCAGATAAGACATGACGAGAGGAGAGACGTGTTGAGCTGCGCGGGCTGGCCGGGGATATGGTGGGCGGCATGCCGCGGACATGTCCAATACATTTTGGAGACTCTTGCTCCTACATAGTTGAAGAAGGTTACATCATTGACAAGACATGCCGGCCGCCCATTGGCCCATATTGGCAAGGCTTTCGAGTGAGGTGAACCGGCTACTTGGGGAATTGCAAATGGTAGGTTGTGAGTGGTGGAACTCTCAGGCATTTTCGACCCGTTCAGGCCTTGCGATCGTGCTAGAAATGAGCTCTCCAAGTATTGATACATCAGATTGTGGTATCGTAGCCGTACGGGGCATGTGGCCTGAGGAGACAGGAAGGTCCGATCAGACGAACTAGTGATTGACTAAAGTCCTTGACACTAATCCCGATCCGCGTTTTTGGCGTGAAAGGGATGAGTATGACTGGAAAACGTTCCTCCCTCCTTGCCGGGAGCGACAATCCACCCCCGACAGCCTCGTCTATCACAACTATTTGTAAATGCAGCAGGCTTAGCTTCGGCATTTTATTGGACATAGTCGACTAGCCGATGGGAATCAATTAGCTTGGTATTCGGCAGGTAATGTGCCAGCACGGTACACTCGCTACTGCAAGGGAGGGACGCGAGGCGTTCTTCAGCCTTCTCGACGTTTTGTCTCGAGTCATGCTAGCGATCGCCTTCTGCCCGCCAGGTGGCCTCTCGCGAGTGGTGGTCATGGCCATTGGTGTCCAAAGGTTACATGCGGATAAAACTACTCTTGATTTACGCCCCTAGATGGCGACGATCCGGTACTTCGTCCTGTACTGTCATGAGTGCTAGGTCACCTCCAGCATGACGGTGCCTTAAAGCTCTCGTGCCGGGATCACGTCCGAGTTCCTCTACTCCATTTTCGACCCCTGTACAAGGTCTTGGATAACTTGGCGCAAGGCTGAATATCCGCCTTGCTTTGACACATGTGTATACGCGAAGGAGGGAGTTGTCTCGATATAGTCATGCCGCAAAATGCTTGCAGTGGATGTCCAGCAATCCACAATTGAGAAAGCATTGGTCTTCTATCAAAGCCACCTGGAATCGGTCAGAGAGCAGCAGGAAAATGATCTTCCTCGAAATGGAAAGGCTCGTGCGACTGCAGAAGACCTCGCCAAAGGCCGTGCGTTTGATGAACAACTCCAGGCAATTGCCGGTCTCCTCAATTCCACGAGTAAGGATCCTGAACAGACTGCTCAGGAGGTCAAAACCCCCCCCAAAGATACTCTTCCCCGCCGCCAAACTTTGAAGATTTTCGATGAGTTTGACACAGAACCATACATAAATCCTTTCACGGGTCAACTGATTACTCCAGAGACACCGTTCTCACCGGGCCCCTCAATTGCACATATCAGTGCGAATCCATCATATCTCGAAAGACACGAACCTATTGTCCTTGATGACAATCCGCGACGGCAAATAGCGGCCGTACTCCAGCAGCCGTTCCCCCAAGACCCTAAGTGGAAGAATACACCAAGACAGCCTCCTGCTAAGCCTGATGTCAGGCAATCGCGGCCACCATCATACAGATCTGTCGAATCAGCCAGGTCATTCGATACCAGAAGCACCGTACCCCTTGCAAGGTCCTATGCTTCCCAAGCAGAAGTCCCAGAAGCGCCCCCAATCTTCAAGTCTCGTTGGGGTAAAATATCACGCCTCAGGCATACAAGCAGCAAAACCTCATCCGAAGCTAGGAATAAGAAACGAACAGACGGATTGCAGGAAGGTGCCCTGATTGATATTGCTCCCGAGATCAATCATGCGGCGGTCGGAAAAGGTGCCCCGATAGAATCCCCTGCCTCACCAACAATCACTGTTGATCGTCAAAACGGTCATCAACATTGGGATCAACATCTTCAAACTACGAAGCCTTATGCTATTGTGCATGGCGAGCAGAAGAACTCTATCGCGGATAGACCGAGTCCTTGGCGGCCCAAATTCCCGCGTCGGTCGAGCCAAAAAGCCACTGAGAGCCAGTCTTTAGCATGGGCCACGGTTCCACCTGAGGTTTCCGTGAGTAAGTCGGACATCCGCGGCGTGGCCAATCCCTACAGCGCGACCAATCCCTACAGCGCCAGAATTAGAACTTCTCAACCGGAAATTGTCGCTCGAAAGCAGCCAGAAACTATCCACGAGTCTCTCTTACATGACACAGGGGTGCAAAAGCCTTCAGCACTTGGCCGATATGCCCCGATATCGCCGTTACAGTCAAATTCGGCCGCCTTATTGAGTCATGAGGCCGTCCAAGCAAGACAGGGGAATAATGTAAACCTGGAAAGGTTAACACAGGCTGATTCAAAGTTAGCCCGCTCACACCCCCCTTTTGAAGCATCTCTAAGGCGGACGGAACACCCAGCGGACAAACCCTTTGACAGTTCAAGCAATCTTGCAGAACTCACGGCCTATGAGGATAGTCTGAAGCTTGCATTCGAGCTAAGCGGAGGATTTCCTCAAGACTATGCATCCCTAAAGCAGATTCAAGAAGAGCATGAGATCTCTGCTCAACTTTTAGAAAGCCAAAGACTCGCGCAAGAACTGGCGGGTGATTCGCCTCAAGATTATGTGGCTTTGACGGGGTTAGAGGTTGAGAATGAGAACACTTTAGAGAATTTCAGGTCCGCTGACATCGAATGGCAAAGGAGTTTCGAAGCAGATAGGAAGCTGGCTCAAAGTTTGGCGGCCGACGATGTGCCTCAGCAGATCGAGGAGTTTCACCGCGTTGACGGGGATCGCCAACTGAGGTTGCAGGAGGATGCAAGAATAGCAAAAGAAATCGCTGAGCGTGAAGACCGTGTTGAGATGGAAGCGCAGATGGCAATGGCCCGGCAATTACAAGCGGAATGGAATGCATCAGAAACGAGCCACATTGCAGAGGAGCAGAGACTGGCCCTTGAATTGTCGGAGCAAGAGGACCGCCTTGAGCTCGAGCGTCAGAATGCACAATTTCAGCAATTCCAGGCAGAATGGGGCCATCAAGAGTCGACGCCAAGGACAAATCATCCTATCGGTGTATCAGATACGACCTTCAGCGGGGATACGTGGATGAGTGAGCAACCGCCTGCATACACAGCCGAAAATTTACCCTCCCAGATTCCCCCGGAAACTAATGGACGAGGATTAGATACATCTGATAATTTGCATTCATATACATCCCCTCCCACGCAACAACGCAAGCGCCATAAGTCTAAAGTTACGACTCGGCCGCAACCTCCACAGCCGCAAGCCTCTACGAGATCCTTACACAGCCGGGAAGAAGAAGAACTTTCAAGAATCATCGCAGAACGCCGTGCACGCCACGGCCAATGGGCAGCCGATGTGCAAAAAGCCAAGCAAGCAGCGAAAGACGTTGAAGAGGATATCCGCAGACGTGCCAAGGAAGAGGAAAAGGAGATCCGTAGACTTGAGCAGCAGAGGGCGCTGGCGGAGAAGGCGCGGAAAGCAGAAGAGGCCAGACAGGCAGCTATCGAGGCAGAGCGACGGGCAAGACAGGCCGACTGTACGGTCTGTGGAGACGCCGCGGACAAGTCGGAGATGGCGATCCTGCCGTGCAACCATGCCTACGATGCGGGTTGCATTTCACGTAAGTTGCAAAGACACCCATTCAACATGATGGCCCTTTCACTGCTAACGACGGACTTCCAGAGGCGTTCGACCTCGCCCTAAAACAAAAGAAGCCGTTCCAATGCTGTCGCACCGAGGTCCCCGTCGACACCGTAGCCCGCTTCCTGCCTGGCGGCACATTCGTTGCCTCGTACCGAGACATGCTTCTCGAACGCGCAACCCCGAACCCGACGTACTGTTCCAATACCTCATGCGCCACCTTTGTCGCCCCTTCAAATATCAAGGGCGACACCGCCACGTGTCCGCGCTGTAGCACAAATACCTGCACCGCGTGCAAAGGGCGCGAGCATCCGGGCACCATTTGTGCGGCAGACGTTAATGGGCAGAAGTTGCTCGGGCTAGCAGATAGCAAGAAGTGGCAGCAGTGCCCCCATTGTAGGAATCTGATGGAAAAGATCACGGGTTGCTTGCACATGACGTGTCGGTGCGGAACGCAGTCGTGCTATAATTGTGGCCAGCGGTGGGACACTTGCCATGGGGTTTGTCCGAGGAGGTGAAACGAGAAGAGTGGCTTCGCTTAGGGGTCCTCGGCAGGCGGATGTGGCGGGATATCTTCTGCTTTGCATCAACGGAGTGGAATCTCTAGTGATACGGTAAGAGCAGTAATGTGGTATATAAACGAGGTTTCTTGCTCACGCACAGGGCATTGCTTCCATCTCTAGAAGAGGATGTCTAATTCTAACACGACCAGACTTATTCCGTTCCCAACCTCTCCAAGTCCTTCAACATCTCCTCGAACCTGCTGACCTCGCTCTCCGCATCCTTCAGACTCTTCTCCACTTTCTCCTTGGTCTCCTGGCCGACCTTCTTAAAGCCCTCTGCGCCGATGATTTTCTGGCTCTTCTCCACTCTGCCCTTTGCTTCTGCTAAACTCGCTTCTGCCTTTTCCTTCTCCTTGCCTAGATCGACCTTTCCAACGATCTTCAAGTACACAGCCGCTTCGGCACTAACGGCATAGACAGCACAGCCAGCTGGCGTATTCGTGCCAGGCTTCAGGATCTCGATCTCGCCGACGTATTTCCCGCCGAGTGACTTGATGGATGTTTTCTCTGTGCTTGCGGTCTGGAACGCAGAGTCTGAGTATGTCTGCACGAAGATATCGTTTGTTGGTTCTTTGAAGTTGTACTGTGCGAGCATCGATCTGATGCCTTTCGCTACGTCCATGATGAACTCGTATTTGGCTGCTTCCTTTGGATACTCAAGCGCAGAGTCAGCTTGCGGGTACTTTGCGATCATGATACTGGGTGTGTTGTCGCCAGTTCGTCTTGGTAATTTCTGCCATAAATGTTCAGTGATGAACGGCATGATGGGATGCAGGAGTAGAAGGCCGCCTTCCAGAGCCGTATACAATGTCTGCTTGGCAGAATCTTGCTCTGCCTCGGGGACATCGGGCTGGAAGATGAATTTGGTATTCTCAATGAACGTATCGCAAAACGAGGTTAGCAGAAACTGGTACAGACTGCTAGCTGCTGTGCTGAATTCTCGTGCGTCAATAGCGGAATTGACTTCTGTGGCGGTGGCGTTGAGGCGGTGGAGGATCCATTTCTCGGCTAAGGAGGCGGGTTTGGAAGAGACTGGAGAAGCGACAGGGACGAAGTCTTCACCAAGACGGCCGAGGAGGAAGTTGGTCGCCTGGTAGATTTTGTTGCAGAAGCGGCGATATGCATCTATAACCTTGATGTCGAAGGCGATGTCGCCGCCTCCTGTCGTATAGTTGACGAGGGCGAATCGAAGTGCATCGGTTCCACATTGGGGTATGCCATTGGGAAAGGCAGATTTCTGGTAGTCTTTAGCTCGTTTTATTTCCGTTGGGTCAAGATTTCCCCCTAATAGCTTGTCATGAAGAGCTTCGAGTTCGATACCGTCGATGATGTCTACCGGATCGATAACATTCTAGCAATGACTTAGCCGTAGCACTGGAAGTGGGTTTCAAAAACATACCCCGAGTGATTTGCTCATTTTACGGCCTTCCGAGTCACGTATGAGTGAGTGACAATACTATTGTTTCCTGTTAGCACGCCTTTAGGCAGCTGGGTGGACTGTGATCTGTGTAGCCAGAGGGTTTCTATCATGACGAGACGTGTGTCTTGTTCTCTTTGCAAATTTGGAAAGTCGATCATAATGTCTCAGACGGAAAATTCTCCGGGCTACACCAATCTGTGACGTGACTTACCACTGAAGAAAAGGGCACAAGGCCTGTCATTTTCAGAGAGAGCATAATCATGCGAGCCTAAATTATCCGTGTAATCAGTGATAGACTCAGACTTGTGAAGTAACACAGACAATGAAATAGCATTGACTGAGCAGCGAAAATGGACTTACAACCCAGAAGAACAATATATCCCATCCAGTCTCCAGTATCGAGGTCGGAAATAGCGTCTCCAGATCTCGTGTCTTCTTGGGCCAGCCCAATGTCGAGAATGGCCATAAGCCAGATGAGAACCATGTGTCTAGTACGTCCTCATCCCACTTGAGGGTGAATTTTTGGTCAGGGAACTTCTTCTCGGCCTTCTTTCTGGCGTCTTCTTCGTCCTGGCCGCAGACCCATCTACTACCATCACTTTGATCGTTCTCAGAACCCTCGATGCTGATAAAGTAGGCAGGTGCACGATGTCCCCACCAGAGTTGTCTCGACAAACACCAATCCTGAATATTTTCCATCCAGCTATAGTAGTTTTTTTCGGCCGACTCTGGCTGGATCTTGATGCTGCCATTCCTAACTGCTTCTATTGCAGGTTTCGCCAGACTTTCCATCTTCATCCACCATTGGGGCTTCAGGATAGGTTCGATGACATCTTTGCTCTTTGAACAAAGAGGCACTTTCATTGGGTTATTGACCCATTTCACATACAGTCCCTTCTCTTTCAAGGCGTCAATGACCTTGTACCGAGCGTCGAATCTCTTCATACCGGTCCACTTTGGACCAGTGTTGTCGTTGAGAGTGCCGTCATCATTGAAAATGTTGATGAACTCGAGATTGTGCTTCTTGCCACGGGCAAAATCATTGGGGTCGTGAGCGGGAGTGATTTTCACGGCTCCGGTACCGAAGTTCATGTCTACGTCTTCATCGGCAAAGATAAGAAGCTCCCTTCCGTCAATGAAAGGATGTCGCGCTTTCTTGCCGACGAGATCTTTGTATCGAGGATCGTTCGGATGCACCCCAATACCAGTGTCTCCCAGCATGGTCTCCGGGCGCGTCGTAGCTACCTCGATTGTGGCGTCTGAGCCTTGAATCTCGTATTTGAAATGCGTTAAGACACCAAACTCGATCTTCCTATCATAACCCGGAACATCCAGAAGCGTTCGGCCCTCAAGTTCTTTGTTATCCTATTGTTCCTCATTAGCACTTATCTGGATAGTGGCATCGACTTTGAACAGCAGCGGCTGGAGGGAATATTTCTCCGTGATATGTTTTTCGTTGCATCGGTACATTTCCAGCTCTTTGCAGATAGGAGCCACCTGGTCTGAGTCTTTCAGACTGAATCGCGCCCCGGGAAAGCTCATAAATGGATTGGAGAAATGGTATAACTTACGACTTCGAGGTTCGACAGAGACGTCGATAACGCTACTCAGACCATACAATCAGTGACATGGACTTAGATTCAGAGGGCGACAGAGGTAATGAAAACAAGTAGAGCTCGAGCTGCAAGGCCTGCGAACTTCCGACACTGCGCGGAGAGGGTCTTTGGCTGGACACCAGAAGACTGTAATCGTCACCACAGATATAGGGAATCGACCTCACCTGTGCACCAATTTACCAGCCGATTTGCGCGGTAGATTATGCCTATTTAAGCATCAACATCATTGCCAAGTCACCGGCGAGAGGGGATACGGACCTTCATCGTGTAGCTGAATGAATGTTTCACGGACAGCTGCTGAGAGATTTTCGTCCATCGTGAATGCTTCCCTTGTCCAGTCCATCGAGCCACCTGCCCGCTTCAACTGACTTGTGATATTCTTGTGGTAGAGATCTTTCCAGTCCCATATCAGTCTTAAAAGGCCATCTCGACCCAGGTCGTGTCTGGTCTTTCCCTCCTTGCGCCACAGTGTTTTCTCGACCACGCTTGGAAGTCTGGTCAGTGAAGGACATGAATCGCTTGAAGGCGAATTCTCACCTTTGTGTCGAGATTCCAGCGTGATCGCAGCCAGGGATCCACGCTGTGGTCATTCCCATCATTCGGGCTCGCCGAATCATCGTATCTTGTAGGGCAATCATGAGTGCGTGGCCCATGTGTAACGAGCCGGTGACGTTAGGAGGAGGTATTGAAATGACGAATTTTCCTGCTTTCTTGACTTCTCCTTCTGGTGTGAACTGAGGCGCGAAATATCCACGTTGTTCCCACCACTCATATCGCCCTTCTTCGATCTTCTTGGGCTCGTAGGCGTCGACGGTAGTGGGCTTCTTGACCTTCTTATCTTTGGCTTTGGGAGGGGGGGCCGCAGCTGCAGCTTGTTGTTGCTTCGCTTTCTTCTCTAGGAACTTCTTTTGTTTCTCCGCCTTTGCCTGTTCTTTCGCAACTACAGAGGAAGAAGAAGCTGTCAGAGGATGTCATCTAGTTCATTGGAGGTCGTAGCTACATTGAGCAGGGCAAGCTATCAAGACACGCTATCACGGGGGTTCAGCAGGATCTTCCATACTCTCTTTAGCAGTTTTCGGTTTCCTAGATTCGCCTATCGTGACCTGGTCCTCGTTGTTATCCTGCTGGTCTTTGCCTGGCATTGATTGCCCCGTAGGGTCTTTCTGCGAAGCTTCGTTCAACGCCGAACTTGTCTCGTCAGATACTGGTGGGGGCGGACCAGAAGGTGAGCCTGTAGGAGTCCCAGCTAGAGGGACGTTAGCTGAAGGCAATGACATAATATTCGCGATCATTTACTTGGATTATGTGAGCTGGCATTGAGCGCCATGTTGAATCTGAGGGTGGGCAGCCTTCTCCAAGCAGGAGGGCGCAGGGTGAATTGTCTGATGAGTATTTTGCAAACTGCCAAAGGGCACGCAAAAACGCGATTGTACAAGTGTTGAAACAGAATGGGGAAAACGTATTTATTCCAAGAGTCGATCAAGAAGAATGCGCATGAGTCAACTTCAGGGTGTTCATGCGCATGTGAGTCTTAGCTTTGAACTTTTTTGCAGCTCCCCCAAACCGGCAAGGTTCTTTGCTTCGGAGCTAGACACCAAGCACCTTTCACACTGCCAGTGGCGTCTGAAAGGAACACAATAGTCATAACTACATCCGCCGAAGGAAATTGTATCGATCATAGTACTCAATTATCATGTCCGCAGGAGAACGTGCAGCGTTCTTCAGAAGCTACATAAACTACGGACTGGTCCACTTTCGGACTGAAATGAGCTGAGTTGTACTAGCCCTCGAGAAATGTGTGCTGGGCCTTCTTTGCTCCTCCCGGCCGAGCTTGGATGTTGTTGCCGTTGGAGCTCCAACTGTCCAATGCCGGGGATCTCCATCTCCATCTCCACCTCCACCTCCATCATAGCCTCGATACTGTGGTTAGCAATGGCTTCGGCACCCGAGCATTGCCGGTCACGTCCTCGTCTCGGAAGGAATACTCTCCAAAGAGCACGGAGTATAATATCGTAAGCGATAGTAAATCATCAATCGGTAAGGGCAGGTCAAGGGGCATGATTTTGGATGGTTTGTGCGGCTGCGGTGCGCACAGGCGCAAAGTATGGATGAGCCATAGCTTCCTGGGCCGTCAAGCGTTCCTGTAGTCAAACGGTCAGCTGATTTTTCGACACTCAAGGTCATTGGCCTACTTGATGATCATATCTGAGCAACTTGTCCAGAAAATCAATGGCATCATTGCTCACGAATCTTTGATTCTCCGAGTTGACAAAACTGTGCCAGCTCTTTCTCGGGAAGCGTCCCAGGATATCGTCGTATTGAGCATCAAGCTCGATGTCGTATCTGTCCAGATACTCAAAAAGGTCGTCCGTGCCCAACACTTTCGCGATCTTGACAAGCTGATCTGAGTTGCTGTTGCCGTGGAAGAACGGCTCTTTCCGGAAGATCATGGATGCGAACATGGCGCCCAGCGACCACATGTCTAGTGAATAGTCGTATTCCTGGAAGTCCACCAAGAGCTCCGGTCCTTTGAAATATCTCGATGCCACCCGCACGTTGTATTCCGTGCCTTGGTGATAGAATTCTGCCAGGCCCCAGTCGATCAGTCGCAACTAAAAGCAGTCAGCCTTTGTCAGTCGTGGCGCTCCATGCAAGGCACACCTTTCGCTTCTCATGATCGATCATCACATTATGAGGCTTGACATCCCTGTGCATGATGCCTTTGCTGTGGCAGAAGTCTAGCGCTTTGAGAAGCTCGAAGATGTAGAACCGCACATCGTAGTCGACGAACCGCGGATACAACGTCCGGAAGTCTGTATTGTTCACATTCTCGAATACCAAGCTGGGGGTTTTGCTCTGGCTATCTCGCACTACATCCAGCAGTGCCACAATATTCGGCCCTCCGGACAGATTCTGCAGGATCTTGATCTCTCGCTTTATCTTCTTCTTCTTGACTGGCTTTAGGACTTTGATGACGCATTTCTGGTAGTTGACGATATTGATACCTTCGAATACTTCGGAGTATTTCCCTCGTCCTAACATATATATTGTCAGCCTGCGCAGGCCTTACACGAGGCTCATGGCGCTACCGACCAATCTTTCGCACAACTTCGTAATTCTCCAATATACCCCATGAAATATTCACTGAATCATAGTCCCAGTACGCGCGGGGCATCTGGGCATTGACGTCTGCATAGACACGAGCCATGGTTGAGGGTGTTGGTTCATGCGATCAAGGCGCCCGTCTGGTGGCGAGTCGGAATGGGAGTCCTAAGTAGATTGAGATGAGATGACGGCCTTGGACAGCAAGGCCAGAGCCTTCTGATAGGGCTATGGCTCTATAAATGCCTAAATCAATCGCACTTGTTCGTCACGGCCATCTCTAAGACGCGCAATATGCGGAATAATGCAAAGGACGCTAATGGGATCTTAAAAAGGTTCACCGCGGAAATACCTCCCACAGATCAACACGTCACCGTCCACGATGTTTTGAAAGTACTTCAGGCTGTTCCTAGATCAGCATGTTAGGAAGGCACCAGACAGGGTCTTCCAGAAGGGTGTGGTGGGCGCAAGATGCCGTTCTATGATCTTAATGTCCCTCATGACTCGGATGCCCGCAACCTCTCTCGCACAATTGCATTTCACGCCGAGCTAGGCTTTACGCAGATTGCGATCGCGCTCTCCATCACCGGCAAGATACCAACTACGCCTCCTCCGGTACCGCTCGAGTCAATCACGGTCCCGAAATCGGTATCTCTATTGACACGCCTGACCCTTCATATCCATGACCCCTCACAAAACCACCGGCTAGCGCAGCTTCAGTCAGCTTACAATCTTATTGCGCTTCGGCCAACGACAGAAAAGGCTCTTGGGCTCTGCTGCAATTCCTTGGAGTGCGATCTGATCTCGCTCGACTTTTCTGTCCGGCTGGGCTATCCCCTGAGATTCAAGACCGTCGCATCGGCCCTTCAACGGGGAATCCGGTTTGAGATATGCTACTCGCCTGGAATTACTGGTGGGAGTGATGCCCGAAGAAACTTGATCGGTGGCACTGCAGCGCTGATACGTGCGACAAGGGGCAGAGGGATTATCATCAGCAGTGAAGCGAGGAGCGCACTTGGTCTCCGAGGACCATGGGATGTCATCAATCTAGCTGTGGTATGGGGAATAAATCAAGAGAGAGGAAAAGAGGCTATATGTGAAGAGGCGAGGAAGGTGCTACAGCTTGCGAGGTTGAAGAGAGAGAGCTACCGAGGTGTGGTGGACATTGTATTCGGTGGTGAGAAGGTCGAGGACGTGGCAAAGAATAAAGACGAGACTCGCTTGATGAATGGAACGAAGCGGAAAGCCATCGATATCTCAGGTGGTGTGTCACAGACCGAAGAGGCTGGGAATGAAAGGACCCTTTCAAAAGGTCAGATGAAGAGATTAAAGAAACAGCAAAGGAATGCAAAATTAGAAGGCGCTGAAGCAGCGTCAAGTGAAAAGGACCAGTCTCAGCCGCCTGCTGCAATGCCGATATTGCACGAGACTTTAGTTGCGCACGGGAAGACCTGACATGGTAATTCTCTGTGAGGCTCAAATCGAATTACAGCTACGACAACTACCGTTATAACTTTTCCCAGATTCCTTGCGTGGTATATGCCCTCTATCAACGCCGATGCTATGTTATATGGCAAAATTGATAATCGAAAAAGATTCATAAAGGGCGTCTCGACATAGCGTCACTTTTCCCTCAACCAATACTGAGCGTGATCGCGCTCTGAAGTGACAACGTGCTGATATTGATGGTGCTTAGGGTCGAGTGAGTTGTTGTCACTGGCCCACTCCCGCTGGTGCTGCTTGCGAGCTCTGGGACAGCAGTGGCTGATGTGCTCGTTGTGCTCGAGGAAGATGATGCGGAGCTCGTGGATATCGAAGAGGAAGATGGGGTCGAGTTTAACAGACTCGACGATATCGCTGAGGAGCTTGACTGCGAAGAGGAAGAGGATGGTACACTAGCAATGGGTTGACTACTTGTACCGGGAGGAACAGCATTGCTTGCGCTCGGTGACCCTGCTGATATGGTAGTTGGCGGCTGAGGTGTTCCGTTGGAGGATGGATTTGACAGAAATGCAGGATTGAAAGCCATGGAGAATGCATTTGCTGGACAAGCGCAAGCACAACTGCAGGCTTGAAGAGGAGCAGAGGCGGCAGAGCTAGCAGCTGGGATTGAGCTGTTTGCGGATACTGGCACGACTACAATTGTAGACGTCCCTGCTGACGATTGTACATAGATGGTTTGTGCTTCAGCTCCGCTAGAAGACGGCATGGAAGGGCCGGGTGATGCTGCAGCAGTCTCTGTGACTGTCACCTATAATGCCAGTTAGCATCGCCTTTTTCTAACTCCAACTGTTTAAGATGTACCATCTCCGTCTGTGTCTGCATCTGCGTCTGCACCTGAAATATCGTGGTCGTCACCATGATCGTAGTGATCCCCGGCTCTACCTGTCCAGCAAATGTACCCGCGCTTGCATTTGCGTCTCCTGCTTGATTTGCATTTGCGCCCGGGAAATCGTCTCCATGACTTGCCCAAGATCTGTGAGGGCTTGCGTCGGCCTGGTAAAGCAATTAGCGCATGTTGAAGGCGCTTGAATGACATTGATTCCGCACCAATGCAAAGATCCAGAGCAATTCCAAAAAGCGAGAGGCAGTGAAATTTAGTCGCATTGCATGAGCCTTGAACGAAGACAGACCTATCGCTTAAGTGCGACGTTGGGCGCTCTCAGTAAAAGGCTTGAGGTTAAGAGTCTCAACGGCAGGGCCAGGTCCACTAGAACGAGTTGGAATTTTACCGCGCAAGAAGTGAGAATGGAAAAGAGCGCAAGTGAGAGTGGAAAAGAACGCAAGAACATCACGGTCTCGAAAGAAGGACGAAAGTACTCAATTCTAAGCAACGAATATGGCAGACTACGAGTGAGAGGGCCACACGCGTCCAGCAGCCCCAGATCGACCTCGACTGTCAGGGGGTCGGACCTGCAAGTCGTTGCAGATGTATGGCGCGCGCATGGGGATGCTCAACGCTTACACCTCCGGAGTATAAGAACCCGACAGAAGACTGGATTACGGACTCGGGTGACGCAGTGTGAAAGCACAAGGGCGGATAGAGGAGGAGAAATCTGGATTGGCTATTCCACATCTGGAGCCAATCATGAAACTGCTCCTGTTTCATCGTCCAAATGCCATGAGCGAATCACTCTTTTCGTCGGAGGAAAGTCTCACTAGTCTCGATCAGACCAAGCAGGTGGTATAGCCACAGAGCAGGGTCGAAAGAAATCCTTGTGGGAGCCTCGCGTCAGCCGATGCAATTGGGCGGAGGTTGAGAGCTGCCCTGGTGGATGGCATTACCTAAGGCATCCAAGCGCAAAATGAATATACGAGCACCTCCACGCCCCATTGGTCGCCACTCACCTCAGCCCCCAGCACCATTCCATCTTTCAGCTCACGGGATGAGCGCACCCGACCTTTTCGTCTAAAATCTTCGTCATACTTACAACCTACGCAGTCAACAATTTTCGCCGTCCCCTGAATCTCTATCTCACCTACTAGTTCACCAAAGTTGTCCACACTCCTGCTTTTAAAACTTTCTTCTGGAATCAGTCGGTTTGTCCTTAAGTCGCTAGGATGGTAATCCTCGGTGGCCTCGAGCTCGTCGCAGCGGGCGTCATACTACATAAACTGAGCAAGGATAAAGAGCGGGAACATGAACGAGAACAAGACCGAAGATCTCGAGAAAGGAGGCACGAGCGGAGGCACCACCGCCGTGATTCTCCCCCATACCACAGCCGCAAAGAAAACAGTCAGTACCCTACAAAGGGACAAGGGCCCAGGGCACATAGCGCACCACCTCCCAAATACACTCCAAACTGGCAGCCACAACCTGCATATTTTCCTCCGCAAACCTGGCAGCCACAGCAAGATGATAAGAGTCATACATGGCAGCCGCAACCAAATAACCCTCCGACATGGCAGTCGCAGCCGCAGCCGCAGCCGCAGTCGCAGTCGCAGCCGCAGCCTCAGTCACAGTCACAGTCACAGCCGCAACCTCAGCCTCAGCCAAACATGTACCCGCCGCCTCATCACGACGACGTCGCGCTTTCTGAGCTTCTCCAGAGAGGGCCAGCAAACGTCGGGAATCAATCCGGCGTTCGCGCTCAGCGTCGGCCGACCGCAACCGCACCTCCAGATCCCAACTGCGCCGAGTTGAGTGGAGACAGTCCGAGGACTCGCAACAATCAGCCGAATGCGTCGCCTCACGTTTCTTTCGCTTTACCACGAGACACCTTACAAAGTGACAACCACACCGATCCACCCCCTGCATATCAGGACTACCGACCGGACTAGCAAGAAGAAATTGGATGCTAGCATTTACGAATCCATGAGTTTACGAGATGACGAGTGCGTGCCTGGAGCAGCTCCTCCCCGTCTATTACACGCGAATGACGGATTACGAGTCATATATTGGGTGAACCAAATTCGCATTTCTCAAAGTTGGATGCTGGCATCTAACCTATTTATGGATTTTCAAGATGTGATACCCTACAGCCGTGCTCTGGAGCAGCATTTTACATATCTAATGAAGAGATTCTTTTACTTGAGGTTTTGCGGCACTTTGATCCTGTTCAATCGCTTTGAAGTATAAGTTCCCACCTCCTCCCACCACATTTTCCCGAAACAATAATCCATACTGTGCTGCTATCTTTCTATGGGGCCTATGAGCTCTATACGGATGTACGGGATGTACGCTAATCTGCCAAGCAAGCCTCGGAGAGTTGCGACGCCGTCGCGTTTGCTATTGCAATTACTACGACTTGAGGATACGTCTAGCTGGGCTTATTCACAGTCTGCCCATCTATAAACATGTGTACAAGAGTTGATGTGGAGGATACCAGGGGGACTTCAGAAGCATAAAATGTTTGGGGTCTTGGCCTTTTACTCTACCATGCAGGGATCAAGGACTGAAGGGCTTATTTGTAGAATTTGCTTCGTGGCAGAAGAAGCTATTTCAGGCTTGTCCGAGAGTGACGACAGTGTGACGATGGACTTTCCAGGAATTGCAGAACGGAGGCTTCGAATGTCTATATTTTGTTTGGAGCACTAGCATGACCGCGTTTTGTGAAAGCGTAGAAGCTGCTCTAGTTCCTCGACATCGCATATCATTCCGAAGAACGAATATAGAACGCGGTTGCCTTCATCAGCACGGTGTTGGGAGCAGGACTGCTCCATGGCACTATTCTCAACTTTTCCTTCGCCACAAGCCAGACATGGGTATCATGCTATTCTAGATCCGACGCCGCCCTTAAAATTTCCGTATCACGTATCAAGCGATACATACCACCAGAGATATGTGTCTTTCTGCGTTCGTGTCAGGAATCCAGTATGCCACTTTCTTTGAGACCCTTCCATAGCTCTGGCTCCAAGAACTTGCTAACCGTAACATCCTCAGCGAGACCCTTTCTCCTTCTCGTTTTAAGGACAAAGTCTCTTGCTGCCGCTTGTGGGCTCGCCATCTCGAGCGGACGAAGCTTCACCTCTCGATCAAGCGGATCACCAGGAACAACTTCCCACTTGTCGAAGACCAAGCTCACGGTCGCTTGTCCTTGTGTGTGAATTCGCAGGTCTGTTTCGAAGCCGAAAGAATCGATGACGGGTATCAGGGCCCGCGCAGCATAAAGTGGTGTGCCTGCGATGGGTCCGTCAGAAAGAACATGCCCTCTTCGCTTCAACAGAACAGTATACAGCGAGGCAACTGAATCGGCGGGGCCCATCATAGCGCAAGTGTAAATGGGCTCCATCAACCTCGGACTTGCCATGAGGAAGCTCGAGTAGACTGCTCGTCTAGCCGTTGGAATGATCTGCCCCCCACCACGATAAATCGCCTCTGAAGCAAGCTCGACATTCGTAAGCCTAAACTTCGTGTTCCGTATCGGCTCTTCACATAAGGGACCTTCTCTCGTGCCCCAGCTGAAACCCTGCTTGATGCTCTCCTGCACCGTCTTCAGCATCTTTTTGTCAACGTTACTTGGCAATGTATCGTCTTGCAGGATGTTCGGGCCCATTTCGTCTGGCCCAAATGCCCATATTGAACGACCGGCTAGCTTGTCCCACCCGTAATTCTCTTCAAAGAACTGCCCTACTTTCCGAACGGGATCTCTTATTCGTACTCGACCAGCTTCTATGTCTTCTGCGATGCCTGGCTCAAGTGGCTCGGCGATCATGGTAACTTTATTTTTTTTGTTGGGTGTAATGGCGTAGCACATTATGGCTGAGGTCTCAACCACCGTCTCACTGAATCGCGTCACAGGGTCGGAGACCTTCAGCTCCATCTCCGCATAGAGGCGGCGCAGGTCATGGAGGACGCAGTCGATATATAGCTCTCCGGTGCCAAGCACAACATGCTCACCGGATTCTTCGACTTTGGTGGTGATTAGTGGGTATGATTTGTTGATCTTGCGGAGCCCGTCAAGCATTTTGGGCAATTCGGAAGGATTGATCGGCTCGACAGCAACTTTAAAGACTGATTGGGTGAAGTGTGTGATAGGCTTGAAGATATATGCATCTTCGTCGTCAGGCATCTTCAAGGGGACTACGGTTGCTGTTTTGACGACTGAGTTGTCGACGCCACTGAGCAGGACCCAGTTCCCAGCCGGAACTCCTGATGTAGGGATATTGTATCTGCTGCAGGCGATCCAGGTATCGCCGATAGTAGCCGCGGTCATGTCTTCCTCATCATCCAGAGTGTAACCTTCGCCAAGAACACGGACTTGTTGATTTGCACGCGCAGTACCACTCATAATGCGACCAAAGGCATGGAATCGTGATGCATCGGCTGTGTTGAAGAGCTTTGTGATTTGGATGACCAGCGGGCCATCCTGGTCGCACTGAGACATTGCGGTTGCGACTTTGGTGTTTAGAGGTCCAGTGTAATAATTTTCCAGCTTCTTTCGGGCCCCCTCGACGGGTGAAGGCACATGTTCGACTATCATATCCACGAAACCGTCTGCAGGCCCAAAGAATTGCTCGCACACCAACTTGAGCAGAACCCTTGCATCGGTCTTGTACTGAGAAGGCTTCAACGATATTCCGAGTGTTGCAAGTGTGTCCTTAAGATCTTCTGGGCTCTCGCTAATGGTATGCGAATACAACTTGTAAATCGGTTCCAGCACGAAGTTGGCAAACGTCCTCTTCGATCTTTCTTCCATCCCCTTTCTCGTGAACTTCCTGCTCTTGGGATTGTAGAAAATGTCGCCCCATAACCTTCTACCAAACTCTGGAGCATCGACCTTTGGGTACGTATCTGCGTACATTTTGGCAAATGACTGCAGAGTGAAGCACCAGCCCATTTCCGTGCATGCAAATGCGACATTTCCCTTCTCAGGGCTCAATCTCCTCTTCTCGCCCTGTCCTGGGAGCGTATTCTCAATGACCGTGTTGACCTCTTCTACCACATGCTTCAGCTTGAAGTACGCGTCAGTAGGTGGAAGCTTGAGTTCCAGTATCAGCCGATCCATCTTATTGATCACAAGCGTCAACGGCAAGTCCTCTAGGACCGCGTGCTTGATTATTTGTTCTGTGTTGATCTGAACGCCCTCAACCACATCCACGACCAGCACGACGCCATCAACCAATCTCAGACTTGCTGCTACCTCGTCCACAAAATTGACATGGCCAGGGGTGTCCAGAATATTGAAGAGATGCGACTTGCCCCTCGTTCCTTGCAGTACTAGACTCATGGGCGCACATTTTATACTCAAGCCCCGTTCACGTTCCAGAAAATGTGTGTCTGTGTATCGTAGCTGCTCGTCTCTTCTTCTCCCAATTTTCTTATCTAAGCGCTCTTGGAGATCGTGTGTCTGCAGGACAAGCATGTCCATGAGCGCTGTTTTCCCATGGTGAAGGTGCCCTGTGAAAGCAATGTTTCGGATCTGGTCTGGGAAGCTGAGGAGGTCGGTCATGAATTCACGGGAGTAGAATACGGGCGGTAGATCGGTTTCCTGGACCTGAAACTTCTTCTGCGTGACAGGCGCAATGATGGGCTGCGTGAGAGGTTGCGCATCCTCCTCCTGAACCATGGTCTCGACATCTGGGCCATATACCTGTTGCGCCGTAGGATAGTATTGCTTGTCTTCGTGAAGTATTACCGCATTTGAAGGTCCATCCTCGTCAATTTCCATCAATGCCTGATCATTCGGTTCGTCTCCAGGTTCTGAATCCTCATCGTAAACGTAGGAAGGGCCAGCATCCCCCTCTTGTTCGGCTTCGTCTGAAGAGACAGCTTCGCCGATGAAGTTACCAAACTCATCATAGAGGTCGTCCATGTTGCTTGAGCCCTTGCTGTGGCAGTAAAAACTGCAAGGGTAGATAATGATGTCGAGTCAGACCCCGGCCTCGAGATTAACGATTCAAAAAGTTTGGCTGCGGGAAAGTTTTCTGATGTGTGTATTTTAGCGCAGACGAGGTCGATTGCGTCAACAGGCAAACATGAACCCCAAGGTTCGGGAGCCCCTTGAACTTGTTTAGGCGCGCCCCCTGGCCCTTGGCCGCTTCACCCCAATTGAGTTTGTCGTCTCGTCCCCATTGTCGGCGAACAGATCACAGCATTTGATCTCAGTATAGAACATATTTGGGCTAAAGTACGTCACGGGATCTGGTGAAGGAGTTCTTCAAAGCTTCGATGTCATATCTCCAGACGAAGTCCTCTACGCGAGCTTCGGTGTCCACGGTCGGTTTCATACGCCGATCCCTCCCTATCGACTTTTGGACCCAAAAGTAGGTAGCCTTAAAGAACACACCGAAGCTTTTCCCTGCACCATTAAGACATCATTGCGCTACCTCATTCACATCATGGATTCCAATACCAGAGCACTCGCTCCTCCACCACCGTTGCAAATACCAACGCAACCAATCTTCCCCTTCTTTGCTTTGAGAACGCCAAGTAGTGTCGTTACTATCCTGGCTCCACTTGCTCCCAATGGGTGACCGATGGCCACGGCTCCACCATGTATATTGACCTTCTCATCTGTCAGGCCAAGTAGCTTCATGTTGGCGAGCGCAACAACACTGAAAGCTTCGTTGATTTCAAAGGCATCTACCTCCTCCAGCTTGACACCAGCGTGCTTTAATGCTTTAGGGATAGCAAGAGCTGGGGCCGTGGTGAATTTGCTTGGAGCTTTGGCAGCATCTCCCCAGCCCAGGATCTTGGCTAGCGGCTTGATGTTGAGCTCTCTCATCTTCGCTTCCGAAAGTAGCACCACGGCTGCCGCGCCGTCGCTCAATGGTGAGGCATTCGGTGCAGTGACGGTGCCTTTGTCAGGAATGAACGCTGGCTTCATACTTCGTAGTTTGTCAATGTTCAGGTTCTTTGGTTCGTCATCCCTGTCGACGGTGGTGCCAGGCTTGCCTCTTGCCCCTGGGATCTCGATTGGTGCAATCTCAAAGTCAAACCCGCCCGCCTTGACTGCTGCCTGTGCTCTCTGATATGATTGTATGGCATAGTTGTCCTGTTGTTCCCGGTTGAAATCGTGATCTCGCGCACATTCCTCTCCTTGGAGGCCCATGTGTTCTCTCTTGCCGTAAGCGTCAGTGAGTCCATCTCGTAGAACGCCATCTACCAGGCTCTGGTCTCCAAACTTGGCGCCTGTTCGCATGTTTGGGAGGTAATGTGGGCATTGCGACATTGATTCGGCGCCGCCTGCAATGATTATGTCGGCATTACCGGTCATGATCGTTTGAGCTCCGAGTACTATAGCCTTGACGCTCGACGCACAAACTTTGTTCACGGTTGTACAGACCGTATCGTGACCGAGGCCGGCATTGAGGGCGCATTGTCTGGCTGGATTTTGACCAAGGCTGTGGAACTCAAATTAGTGGCAATTCCCTGATTTGCATGAATGATACTAACTTCGCTGAAAGAACATTGCCAAAGAAGACCTCTTGGACATCTTCAGCTTTGATTTCTGGGACCCGTTGAAGCGCGGCTGCACCCACGTTTAGTATTGTGCGTATGCCCCTTCAATCTTGGAGGGTATTACATTTGATTGCATGGGCTCCCAGTTGCGGTGCCGTCAAGCTCGACAAGGAACTTTTCCAAGATCAGCTTTGCTATTTTATTGAGGAGAGTACTAGGCCGTACCCAAGAAACATCCCCACTGGGGTTCGTGCCGCCGCTACAATGTATACCGAAGGTAAGCCCGGCTTCTCGTGAATGCCATTGACGGCCATGATGGGCGTTCGGACAGGTCTTGTACACAGAAATTCAGAATTGTGGCTTGGAAAAGGCAGGAGCACACAGAGTGGGAGAGGAGAATGGTGAATATTAAATTGTCTTTGCTGGACCTTTGAAAGCGGTGAGCTCCAAAATTTAGAGTTGGAGCTCCGAGTGGCGCCAGGGGGAACAAGCTCTCCCCGAGCAGTCCCCGCATTTCAGGAGAAGCTAACGAACTTCTCACGATGAGGCTTGTGGAAAAGGCTGGTTTGAATGCTAACATTTCTGCTAACTCCCGGCCACTTTTGTAGCAATAATACTCGCTCCCGCATTTCGAACTATTGAAACTAGAAGCAGTCGATCAGGAAAGCAGGCCTGTTGAGCACCATGCAGACTCATTCTGTTGTTCATCAAACCGCCAATCCCATACATTTTACTCTGGCAGTACAAGCTAGGGCCTCATACCCAAGCCGCCGTACATAAAGCGTTGTTCTGAGGGCGAAATGGAGAGCAGATACACAGCCTTTGCTTGATTCAATGGCGTAATCAAGAGACAAGAGTATCGGTTGTCATGTGCTAACGGGACTTGTTTTTCACCTTTGGACCTGAATGTGGCACAACGCCTTTTAGTATACCCAAATATAGCGTGAACGTCCATCCATAATTTCACCTCGCATCATGCCTCAAGTCGGTGTCGGATCGCAAAACATTATCCAGCGTAAGCCTCATTGTCTATTGCAATGTTCCCAGGCCTAGATGCAGAGACGAAACGCGGGCGAGGTTGCGCTTGTTCACCCGCTCCACAAAATTTGACTCCGGTAGAGAAAATTTCGAAGTCATGAAAATCCATTTCGTCGTACGGTACGATTGTCCAGTGAGCCGGGAGCCCCGCCTTGTAGACAGTCTCCATTACTCACACGTCTCGAGCATTTTCTTGATCATAGATTGTAGCGTTGGATTCCAGAGCGCAGCCGCCACTCTTTCTTTGTCGGCCAATTGTTTATTGACCTCCTCTGCTGTAGTGTGAGTTCCTTCTTTGACCTTAACATCCACCCTGAATCTTGGAGGAAGAGACTCTTCAAGTCTGACTCGTACACCTAGACCGATGACTGTCGCAAGACTGCAATGAGTGATAGTCGGCGTCACAAGAACGGTGACAGTTCGAAGGGAGGAGTCCGGGCGCGTAGGGATCGTCGGCTTGATTGATATGTCAGGGAGCGAAACGACGCCCAGTGATCCGAGGGTGACGGGATGCTCTGGATCACACATTGTCGAGATCAGATCGAAGATTTCTTGTTCGTCGATTGGTTCAAACTCCGAGTCAGCATCACTGTCCGGATCCGAGTTGAGGTTGAGCGCTTGGAGGAATGGGTCGCTCATGTATGCCGGAGATGGATGCGAGAATATACCAAGTCCGTCTGATTGAGAGTTGTCTATCGAAGCCTTCCGTCGGCGGGTTGGCAAGTCAGAAGGATTGATGATTGTGGGGTTTGCATTCTTGCCGTCCTCCATTCTGCTTGAGCGTTTTGTAACACTAAGAACTGCAATAAGTATGGAAGCAAAGCTTTGGGTTGATAGCGAGTGCGATCTATCAAATCGCGCAGTCACCAAGCCTGGAATCTCAATTTGCAGAGTTGGTGAGTCCGGCTTGACCCTGATGATCAGGTGGCGGAACAGCCACGGCTAGGTAGAGACTTGGCCAGGCTAAGGCACTGTGTGTTACCTAAGCACTATCTCCATAGTCAAATTAGGGAGTGCCTATTTCGCAAAGAACGGGCAACACCGACAATGCATCCTCCAAGGAGCTTCCCTGGTTCACCAGAAGGAATAAGACCTCTGCTGAGAGGACTAGGCTTCGTCCAGAATGAGGCCTCCCCCCCCCCCCAGCCCCTGACATTTCTTGTTACACAGTAGACACGTTGTTACACTTGCGGGGATGTCTGACATTGTTCCAAACCAAGACAGGTAAAATGCCTCTGCCATCAAAACCCAGATAGTGACGTTACAACGCCAACTTGGGACATGTGAGTTTAGGTGCAGTAGTTGCGCTGCCGAGTCAGCCTTCTGTTCCTGCATGCGAACAAAGACGATCTACAACTCCGGCATCAAAAGCAAAGTGCTATTGCTAGCCCACGCTTACTTTCTCACTGTTAAGCAAGTAGTGGCTAGAGGCCAAATTAAATCACATGTCACCGAATCTCAAGCTCTCATGTCTAGCCGAGGCTGTCAAATCACATCGGTGACAATTTAGACGTTATAGACGAGCCCGAGCTCGACGAAGTGATTATGCGGCAAGGAATAATGTCGTCATTTTCTCTCTATTCCAGCACCAGGTGTATATAGACTTGAGAAGCAGCCAGAAACCTTCCCTCCAAGGAATCTTTTAGGTTGATGTGCAACAAACAAAAAGGCGTCGAGGAACGTCCACGCGGTTCAGTCGTCTTGGTGGAGAAGATCGGCTTCTGGAAGGGCCAGGTGAGACACGTGCGGGACCCAACGATCACGAAGATCTCTAACCCCAGGAATTCAGATTCCAGGCACATCCTTCCCTTAGCGAAACGGAAATGCGAGCCGTATGCAAGCCTCCATCAGGCGGAAAGCCTCCAGAGTAGCCCCGCTCCAAGTTAATGCAACTTCCTCGGTCCGATTGAGTTCATAAGCTGCAAGCGAGCATCATCTTAAGCTCGGGCCATGTCGTTGTTTCCGGCGCTGAGGATACCATGCCTGCAAGCAGTACTTGGATAGACCTGGGGTGACATGAGTTCTAGCACCTGATTCTGATTTACATCCCAAAATATTCAAGTGGATTGATTGGGCCCATCGCTGGCTTGCATTGAGGGACCCAGTGTAGACTCGTGATGTGCTCCAGCACATCCGGAGTCGACCGAAGGCAGGGCTGAAGGCTCCTTCCAGTTTGACGCTCTGATCAGCGACGTGCCTAACATACATGCACAAGCGAGGGGCATAAGGGGAAAACCTTTCTAAACGACATGAAAGGACCCACCGTGGCCCTCGCTCCACAGGCCCCTCAATAATGTCGAGCAACCGCGCTCGAAAATCAAGAATCGTAGCTGTATCAACAACGCGGAAGCACACAAAGGACGAAGAGATCAACGCTGATACGTGGATCGCTCTTGTTTCAGGCGTGTGGGTGACGTGAGTGCAAACCCCCTGAGGCTTGAAAGTTACGGCCATTAAAATGCCATCGGATGCAACGCGCTAAGGTGGCTGTGATAACGCCACCCTTGGTAGGCGTGATTTGGCATGGTCGCCACTACTGTAACGTCGCACCAATGAATATTTGGGCGCCTCGGCGAACAGTGCAAGCGGCAAAAGATCTGTGAGCTTTCCTGAAGATCCGTCCACATTCGCCTTCACTCCATGGGGGTTACGGACGCCACTATTGGTGCGATCGAAACTGCGCGATTCTGGCCAAGGGCAAGGTTCGGGCTTGTGCGACATGGCTCGGTCGAGAATCAACCGTCTGTACATGCAGTCTTAAAAGCCTCACACTTGTATCAGGGATTGAGGAGATTTGAAAGCCAGTAGCGATTCTCTAAGCTCCGTGTTCCGAGGATAGCCTTTCTCTTACCGATGCACACTCGCCCTTACCCCAAAGTCCAGCTTGGCTGCTTACCCACGTCGATGTCATCTTTCTTCAACAGGCAGGCTCACGCTCTACGAAAACAGCGACTGATTTCAACGACCTAACGCTCTCGTACGACTCTGACAATCTATCTTGAACATCCCTGGTTCATCGCGCACTCATTCCATTCCGCTTAGAACTTGGTCTCGGAAGCGCCCGCATTTCTGAATCCATATGGTCAGGCATCCAAACTTCGCCGGCTATACAGAATTCCAGGCTCGCTGTCCCACGATTCCTTCGAGATTACCGCCCGATTTCGAAGACAGAAACGTGAGAGTGCCATGAATGTGGGCCCAAATCATATGCAGAGTTTTGTGTAACAAACCAAATTTAACGACTAGTTGTATCCCGAAGACGGCAAAGCGTTCAGCTCCAGTACTGTGGCGCAATCGAACTTTCGGAAATCTTTCGAAGAATTGATGCGATAAAAGCTCGAACGTTGCAGTCCGTTCGATCTTTACGACTTCATCTGCCGTTCTTTCAGAGCCCATACGAGAATCACGATTTATTGTGACGCACCAAGCAGAACGACTTGTGTATGCTGGTGGTCTGAACATCTCTGTATTTGGCTCAAACTGCACTGGGGTTTACTAATCCTTGGGAGGACTAAGCCGACTACTTCTCGACGACTGATCGCAGTTGTCTGGCCAATTTGTGTATGCTGTTCAGCTGTTGACACAGAACCCAGATTCGCGACATTCCGCACCCTTTTTTTCATTGAGTTTCGCAAGAAAAAGGCTGTTGCATGCTGCTGCCTACATCAACCACTCGATAAAGACAAGAGTGTGCAATTTGATGTTTCAAGTTGGAGATTCCGTTCGTTTGAGAAGATTGGTGCGCTTGGTGCGGATTCATCGGGCTCTCTACTGAAGCTCTTCTTTGCGGGAAAATGCAGACCTTTGCCCTAGCTCCGGCCAACCCTACCGGTCAAAAGAGTACGTCCAGCCCTCTCATTGGTGACAGATCACATACTTCACGTACGGTGCTAAATTGCTGCGTGTAGACTATGTCTTCGTGGACGAGCATAATCGGCACAAGAGGCTGAAAGGTACCCCATCCACGTCCTTCCTGAACGCCCACCCCTGCTAACTCTAATCAGTGATGAGGGCTTGCGAAGGGTGTCGGCGACGAAAGATCAAGTGTGATGCTGCTTCTACAAACACATGGCCCTGTTCCGCGTGCACACGGTTGAAGTTACACTGCATCCCACCAACTGGAGGCAATGACCAAGAGTACGCTGGGTCAGCGTCGCTCACCGACTCAGAGGAACCTGTGGAGTACGGTATACCTCAAAGCCATGGTATGAATGCAATGCACACTCAACCTCATTCCTCTCACCAGTATGCTGTCGTCCCGACTATTTCAACCACAGAGTCAATCAGTCAATATGCTCCACCCAACATACCATATCAGCTTGGCTCTTATCCGTATAGCCCAGACGGCTTTCCAGACCAATACCTTGTACAGGATCAAGCACCCTTTCCGACTTCCAATCCTATGATTCAACCACCTCGCCCTTACTATCAACATCAACCTCCGGCCCCAGTGCGACATGACAGCACTGTGTCTTCGCCGGGAACAGAGCACTCGGCTGCAGAGGAACTTAGCGAAGCATTGGGTGACCTGAAGATCGCCGAGATTGGCATTGGTAAGTTCGCGAATTGTGCTGGCCTTTAGTGCTGCTGACGACTCGCCTAGCACCATACACAAGACAGCAGGGAAGGGATGGTACAGAACCTGATGGGCCAGTACACGATATCGAGGTTAAATTGCCCCCAATGAATAACAAGGCAGGTTCGCAAATCAGGATTCCACCAGAACTAATGCCGACGGAGGAAGAAGCGTTGCATTTTTTCAAGGTTTTCTTTGCTGAGGTTCACGCTTATGTGCCTGTCGTCATCAGATTTCACTTTTATCAACAGTGGCAGTCTAACAAGGCTTCGATATCGCCACTCCTCCTTGAAGCTATTTTCGCGTGTGCCGGCCGCATGTCAGACGATCCGGCGCAGGGTGCGCAATGGCTAGCTTTGGCTAATCGTAAGATCCAATTTACTCTGAAGGCTCAGCAGGAATAATTGGTGAATACAGGACACGAAGAATGTTTCTTGGACACGCCTCGGTTAAGCACCTTACAAGCGCTACTGCTGCTGCTGAAAGCTCGAGAGTCGGCCCCCAAAAGAGGATACTACTACCGGTCTTGGATGACTTGCAGGACAATTGTTACGATGGCAAAAGACCTGGATCTCCACGAACACTACGCCACCCACGTCGAAGGCGGATCTTGTGGCTCGGATGCGGTCGAATGTTTGACAAAGACCCGGATTTGGCAGACAATTTTCATCTGTGAGATGATGGTTGGCGGACCGCAAGGTATGATCTTATACCTTTTTTTGTGACATGTCACTTTCTTACGGGATTAGGCCGAGTCGACTTTGGTGTTGACCCTGACGCCGTTGATATCCGTCCGGACCCTCCGTGTTGTGAAATTGATGAGTATGAAGCCGCACTCTCCCGTCGTTGGGCCTACTTCGTTCGCAATGCTCGGAATATCCGGCTCATGACGGATGCAGCACACAGAGTGAAGAAGAAGAAAGACTGGGGTCTCGATTCCCAAATCGTTACTTACAACGAAGCGTTCAGAAGATGGCCAGATGAACTGCCCTCAGATTTGCGGCTGTCAATGCCTGCAGACGGTTCCCCTCCATGGCTTCCAAATCATTTCATTGGCAACATGCACTCTCATTACCATCTAGGAGTAGTCATGCTCCACAGGCCACAACTTATTGCTTCCCAATCATTTGCGGCCGATGACGGCTTGAGACATCATTTGAGCCTGTGTTATAACTCTGCGAAAATACTGTGTCGATTACAAGAAGCCATTCTGGGGGCATTCGGATTGACGGGATTGCTCTGTATGCAACGCGGTATCAATTTCACCATCTATGCAATTTTGACATGCACCATGATTCACCTTGTAAGTTCTTTCTACTTGAGAGGGAGCTCTTCTGACATCTGCAGATTGCCATCACTTCGCCAGATCCAACCTTTCATGATGCGCGCGAGTACTTCACACGTCATATGCGAATACTAGAGCAGTGCATTTCTGCTTGGCCTATGCAAGAGGTAGAGGATCAAATCAATGCTCTACGAGTGGCCTTCTCTGCCGATACTAATAGGCCTTTCGAGCTGAAAGCCTCCTTCCCTTACGGCAGTCCCTCGGAGCCATATCGACGCAGCCCCCCGTTGGATAGCCAGTACCATCCTCTGCAAATTCCACCGAATCCCCAATATGACCACCAGAGACAGCTTACGCACCCTTTGCAAACCATCACGCCACCAATTTCAGCTGGAGCCAGCGATTCGAGAACAGAATCACCTCAGTATCCCGCAACATTTGGGCAGCCAAGCGGTCAGACTGCGCCTTCAATGATGATCCACGACCCTGTTCCAATGGCAGAAAACGTCCAGTGGAATCCTACACCCATCATTGACCAATGGAATACAGCTTTTGCCATCTCACCCTCTGCCATGGCTCCACCAAGCAGTCACTCGCAGTCGCCTTCGTCAAACATGCCAATGCTGCCTCAAACACCCCAGAATATCTCGCCATCGCAAACGTCACAGTCATATGCACCAATGTATTCGACAGCGGCTACGCAACCTGTTCTGCAACAGCAAACGCATAACTACTACAGTCATCAGCCCCCGCCACAACACTATCCGTCACCGATATCTCAGCAACCAACAAACTACGCGGCGAGCACACCAGTCTTTGTTACGCCCAAAGACTGGCAACAGAGCGTAGCAAGCGTATTCGACCCTGGCAGGTTGAAGAGGAGATGGGATTATAGTCCGCACGAGGACACTGACGGGCATATGCAAAAGAGGCAAGGGTATAGCCCTTGAGAAAGCTTTCCTCGGAGATCTACATGATGACTGCGCCCGAGATTTGACTGTAAAAGCTTTCATCTAAAAAGCGAAAAAAGTCGCCTGTATTATGAGGCGATGGCTTGTACGATATCACGAGCCCCAAGCACGAGAGGCTTATGAGCTTCACTTCTGGGAGTATATTGACGGATCCATCTTTGATCTAGTTGTGGCCGATTATAGTACCACAGGCCGCCATATTTTTGGTTCCCATATCCTTTCAGCTGCTATTAGCTGGCGCAATGTCCAAAACATCGCTCTGTCCTTAACATAACATAATCCAACAATTGTCTACGAAACATTCTCGCAGCAAATACAGTTCCTTCTAAATTGCGCTAGTTGCCTCCGTTAGACTTCATGAGCGCTCTTGTGCCTTTCCAGATGATAATGCACGTGAATAAACCAACGTTGGGAAAATCCAATCACGTTCAAGAGCAACACCTGCTCGGTTAAGCAGTTCCTCTGTACCGCCCGTTCCACCCGACGTTGGGAAGATGGCAATACAGAGCCGACCAAGGATCAAGGACCAAAGCTGTAGTTTCCTGTAGTTTCTGGTGACAGGCAACGGGGTAGCGCTTTTGAGGTGCGAGCCGTGGCAAGCGGCCCATTCTTCGTTTCTCGAGCATTGTCTGCGGTGGCTCAAAGGTCTCCAATCGCTTTTCTCGTGTGAGGTTCCAAGGCAACTATTTTGCCCATGACTTTCCTCGTCTTCACCTCCTCGCACCAGTACTTGCGTTGGTACCTGCGCCCGTACCAACAATCCGCTCTTCTCGTGTCCTCACAATTCGCGCTTTATCGCCCGGTAGCGGCTTCAACTCGTCGTTCGGATCCACTGCACCAGCGACGTTCTCCTCCATACTCTGGCCTGCGCCCGGGTTGGCGCTGTTGCCATTGAAGTAGCCATTGGGGTCTTCGCCGGTTTTTTGGTACTTGATGTATGCGACTGCGCGCGCATGTTGTTCTTCGAAGGCCGCGATGTCTTCAGAGGTGATGGTCAAGGCAGTGGGCTTGCGGCGCAGCATTGGGCGGGCTGTTGATGGTAAACTATGATGCTGAAAGAATAGATTTTGGAGACAATCGCGAAGCCTAGTTTTTGTAGGAGCAATTTATATGCATATGCCAGAATGAAATGACTTTGTGCAGATACGTAGGAAATATTGAACGCAGTGTTTATTGCAGTTGATATGCCTGACTGCGGCGATCACGCAGCTCGAGAGATGCCAAGGCGCGTTTAATCGAGATTCGAGATAATTCGTTAATTTACAGTTCAACAAGGTTCGACTGCAACATCAAAGAATCGTCAAAGACATGAAGAAATGCTGTCTGAGCAGTGCTCGCAGTTTGGTACTCCATGACCTGTTCCTAATACGCCAGGGCCTTGCTACGTCTTCGAGATACTTCTCCGTCTCGTCGACCTGTCGAGATGGTATGTTAAAATTCCTTGTACATTGAACTGTATGGCCCACAGTGAGCTAACACTTTGCCTTGATACAGAAAAACCAAATTCCTCCAACCCGTCCGAGTATACTCGAAACTCTCCCTCGCGAATTCAAGACAATGGGAGCAATATGAACCGCGCAAGCGGGCCTCTATTGCGGCGACGGGCGGTAGACTTGTCTGCCAGGACTCATGCCGTCCCTTCCATAGAAAGACGACATGTGGTGAATAACCAACCTACGCCATTCACCACAGGAGGAGCTGATCAGCCACTCCGCATCTCAAGGGAACCTGTTCCGGAATCTCGCTACCAATCATACCAGAGCCAACGGCAACCTGGGGTGGTTGACGCGCGCCGTGCTGCAGCGGCACCCAACGGACAACGTCTTCTGCTTCGGCGCAGCTTCCAGCCCCGGGGTGCTTCTCAGTCAGCACCTGGCCAGTCGAGTTCGTTTCGAGGACGAAGTCCCTTAAATGCTTCTCGCGGAGGAAGGAGCGACCAGCCACGTCGTCGGCGGCGAGAGTCAGATTTCAAAAAAGACGACAGTGACGAGGATCCGTTGACCTGGGAGGAACGAATGTACGGGCCCAAGCCTGAGCCGCAATCTGTTCCCTATGAACCGAAAGCTACAACGATGGAAGAGCTGCGTTTAGACTGGCCTGCAACAGCTATGGACGCTACGGGCCTCGCAGAGGGCGCCCAGCAGAAGTTGGAGCATCTCGCAAAGCGAATACCACACGGCTACCTAACACCTCAGGAACTGGCCGAGCGCTTCCACAAGGGCGAGATGGTGCACTTCGAGTCCGAGGCAGAGCGCGCAGAGGTGTTGAATATTGCGGCAGAGCTAGCCAAGTCGCGTGCGGACATGCTCACGGAGCGGAAAGGAGAGCCGATTGCCCCAGAAGATATGGGCTTTACAGATGTCAGTGCAGAGGAGAAACGACGATTGGGCGCGAAGATGGTCAAAGGAGAATACCCGGCTCTGCCTACGCATAAGCTGCCTTTCCTGAATCATATCGCCAAAAATCTGAGGAACAACGAAACGTATCATGAGATGGAAACCAGCAAGTTTATGGAAAAGATAGAGAGTTTGTTGCCTGCAAATAGAGGAGGGCAGCAAACACGGAAGAGTGTGTGAGTGGTTGATAGCTGCACATAGAACCCACTTGTTGTACATTCTATAGATACCTACCTGATTGTTGAACAATACATCTCTGCCGACAGCGCATGGTCCGGAAGACAAATCAAACCCCGAGCTTTTAGGTTGTTTAACATAACCCCGTCTTCCATACCGTGGCCGTCGTTTTTTTGCATTCACCTTTCTAGACTCTTGATTGCCTGCTCGTACACCTTCTTGACTTCCTCCTGCCCCTTCTGCGCCACCTTCTCCATTCCGTCATGCGCTTTCCGCAGCTCGTCCACGACGACTTTCTTGCCCAGCTCCATCTTCCGGTACCGCTTCTGTGCGTCGCCTCTCGCGGTCCGCACCTCTAGCGACGCACGTTCCATACTCTTCTTCGCCTCTGCGGCGGCTTGGGCACGCGACTCGGCCGTGGGCGGTGGGACGGAAATGTTGAGGAGGAGGGCGTTCTGCGCATCGGGTGTAGGGACCAGGGAGTGAGGCGAGGCGAGGATTGCATTGGAGATGGGCTTGAGATGCTGTATTTGTGAAAAGAGGGTCAGCTCAGCTCAGCATAGGGGTTCAAGTACAGGACAGGAAGTAAGACGCACGCTTTCTTCTGCGACAAAGACCTGCATCACGCGCCCGCCCTTGGGCACAACTGTGGCATAGTCGCCTAGACGTCCGCTCTCTTTGTGGCCCATCCCGCTCGCGCCCGGGTCACGCTTGATATTTATCTCGACGGGGAGGTTTTCAATGGTCTCTGGACTGATACGCCCTGCCAAGCGTGTCTTCGTGAGGGCTTCTTTTAGCCGTTCAATGGCTTTTGAAATGCCGGATTCGAGCACGGAGTGGTCGTAAGGGTCAACTTCGGCCCTTCGACCTTTCTCGGAGGCATTGTCAGGCACTGGTGCGTCCTTATGGGCTTTTCCTTTCTTCGAGAGAGCGTTTGAAGTGGTGAATTGACGGGTAAGTATGGACGGGGAATTTGCCAGACGGATTATCGATGGATTGGATTTCGAATAGAATGCACATCGTTCATGACAAAGGGCTCTACCTGGAGAACCGCTCCTCTCCAGAGCCAGGATGCTTTGCAGTAACCTGAGTTGACCACGTGTGGGCATCTCGGCCGACAGATAGAATACAGCAACAAATAGTTGCTCTGGCAGTGCAGAACAAGGAAAAGGCAAGCTTCTTTCCTATTTCGGACTCACCACGCAAAAATCAACGAACTAACGGGACTATTCACAACTTCATATTTCACCTTTATTCAGCAAGCCGTCAAAGACTATCTGAACTCTACTTCTATTGGCTTTTCTCTTGGGCACCCATCTAGTGAATCTAACGTAAATGAAATCGACACGATTTTGCACGACAGAGGAGGACCAATAAAGGAAGTTTACGTTCAATTGCGGCGCTCCTTGCCAGCCGTTGGAAGAGGAACATGTCTAGAAGTGAAAAGCCTATGCATATCACCGAGAAAGCATAGGCGTTTCTGACCATACATCGCTGTCCAGCTTCAGGTCAATTCTCAAAAGTGACATTTTCGTGAAACATTTCCGACAATGCGCCTCTACCTCATAAAATGCGTCGTGCATCTGCAAGACCACTTCGTTTTCCTCGTGAATTTCACGACAGAGCCTGTAGTGAAGGAGATGGCGATGGCGAGTTGTTTGTGCGAGAGCGGCAAAAAGCACGTTTGGAGGATGATCGAGTGAGGCAAGGAAAGCCGGAAGCAGATGAGAGCGGTCCGAGTGTGAGGTGGATGGGAAATGTTTATCTTGTAGCCATAGCCTTCGTGATCAGTCTCTTCAATGCGAGCTCCTTCTTCTTCAACTCCTCGGGTGGCGAGTCCTCAATCTCAAGCTGAGCCATTGCGTCACTCAGCGCTGCCTCGATCTTTTCCTTGTTGCCGCGCTTCATCTTCATTGACATGCCAGGGTCCGAGATGATCTCCTCCACACGGCCAATGTATGACTCGAGTTGCTGCTTCGCCTCGAACTTCTTGGTAAAGGCTTCGTCGCTAGTCTTGAATTTGGCGGCATCCTCAACCATTTTCTCAATCTCACCACTAGACAGTTTGCCAACGGCATTGGAGATGGTAATGTTGGCACTTCTTCCAGAAGACTTTTCTGTAGCTGTGACTTTCAAAATCCCGTTGACGTCAACCTCGAAGACGACTTCGAGGGCAGCATCGCCGGCTTTCATGGGCGGGATGGGAGCAAGGGTGAATTCTCCGAGGGACGTGTTATCTTCGCAGTTTGTTCGCTCGCCCTGGAAAACAGGGAATTGAACTGTCTGCTGGTTGTCAACGACAGTGGTGAAGGTACGCTTCTTGATGGTGGGCACTGTCTGACCGCGGGGGACGACGGGTGCGAAGATGTTGCCCTCCATTGCTACGCCGAGCGACAACGGAACAACATCGAGTAGGAGAAGGTCAGCTGTCTCGGCGGATGTTGCCTTGCCGGACAAGATTCCTGCCTGGACCGCAGCGCCGTAGGCAACGGCCTCGTCAGGGTTGATGCTCTGCGTAGACGGTTAGTTGGAGCCAGCAGAGGAAATCAGGCGAGTGTCAGTACCTTTTCGAGCTTCTTGCCATCAAAGAAGTCACTCAGCAACTTTTGGATTCGAGGAATACGTGTTGAACCACCAACAAGTACAATCTCGTCAACCTTCGATTTGTCAATGTTGGCATCTTTAAGCACTTGCGCGACGGGGTCAAGTGTGCCCGAGAATGCCTTGGCATTAAGGTCCTCGAATCGTGCTCGAGTGATTTGAGTGTTGAAGTCCTCCCCCTCGAAGAGCGAGTCAATTTCGACAGTGGTTTGCGTAGCACTCGATAGAGTGCGTTTGGCCCGCTCGCAAGCTGTCCTCAGTCTGCGTAGCGCTCTTGGGTCGGATGAAAGGTCTTTCTTGGTCTTGCGCTGGAATTCCTTCTTGAAATGATCGAGCAGGTTTGTATCGAAGTCTTGTCCACCCAAATGGGTATCTCCAGCGGTCGCCTTCACGGTGAAAACACCACCCTGAATGTGCAGAAGAGACACGTCGAACGTACCTCCGCCGAGGTCGTAAATCAGGACATTGCGCTCTTTGTCGGTCTTGCCTGAGCCGAGACCGTATGCAATGGCAGCTGCGGTAGGTTCGTTGATGATGCGGAGAACGTTTAGACCAGCAATCGCACCGGCATCCTTAGTAGCTTGTCGCTGGTTATCGTTGAAGTAGGCAGGAACGGTGATGACGGCCTTGGACACCTTCTTCCCAAGTTTTGTCTCGGCAACCTCTTTCATCTGTAAAATAGTTCAGTAACCGTTTCCGTCCGTCATCCGGAGCTACAAACCTTCATCAACACCATTGATGAGATTTCTTGAGGAGAGAATGTTTTTGTCTCCTTCAGGTATTCAACCTCCACCATCGGGTTACCACCTTGGTCTACGACCTTGAATGGCCAAGATTCAATATCCTTCTTGACGGTAACGTCGTCGAATCTTCGTCCGATTAATCGCCTTCAGCAATGTCAGCCGTCATGTCTCATGTTTGAAGCAATTAGCCCTTTCGCATAGGCAAGACTGACTTGATATCGAAGACGGTATTTTTGGGGTTCATGGCGGCTTGGTTCTTTGCAGCTTCGCCGATGAGACGTTCCTCCTCTGTGAACGAGACGAAGGAAGGAGTGGTGAAGCTACCCTGCTCGTTGGCGACTGCAGAAAGAGGTCAGTGTTGGTCAGGCCAATCAAGCGACCATTTAATGAGCCAGCGGTCTCGGTGACTCGAGGGAACATACTGATTTCGACATTTGTTCCTTCATAGTTGGCGACGCAGGAGTATGTGGTGCCTATTGCGAGGTCAGTCTGGTTGTACGACGGCAAGGCGGGGCGGTGACTGCGGACCAAGGTCAATGCCGATGGCACCCTCATAGACTTCTTCAGCCATATTGCAGAGCTTCGAGCAGGCTTAGAAGGCTGTGATAATAAGGTCGGCAGGGAATTTGCGTGCGAATGGGACTTGTATCCTGAACCTCGAGTCCAATAATCAACTTGAAGCTGGCTTGCGGCTTGAAACTTTTACCTTTCGCACCTTAAATTTTTTGAAATTCTTGGGTTGACTAACGCTTGCTAACCTAGCGGCAAACTCTATCTAGCGTTATCCCCTCCCCAGGCGACACCTCGCGCTAATGTCTTGGCAGAATTTTTGGGCATAGAATCGCCAAACTCAGCGCCATCCCGTTAATCTACTACTCCCTCTTCACTTTGAGAGAGGGAATCTGTCCTATTGTGTGCGCTGTAGGGCGCGCATAGCTATCTAGAGCACCACGTGAAAGCTACTACATGCCTTCGTACGGTTCAGGGTTCGTACGAATCTTCAAAATCATGTTGGGTCAGCCAGAATAGCTCTTCGCCCTGTGAACTCTCTTGCGAATAGGCTGCGTTTCGGTTACTACTCGCCGGTGCCTTCTAGGACCTACTGATACCTGCTGTCATCTCAGTAAGTATACGGCTACCTGCTTCTAGCGTGTTATCTACCTGCTACTGCCTGGGACAGGTATTATGTGACATAAGTAGTTCGCTATACCTAGGTAGTCACAATAAGTTTTCCATGATTTTTCCGCTCCTTCGCCCGAAACCGATGACTAAGCTCCCGCCGCTTTGCTCACCCCGCTGTTCACCTCTGCTCACCCTCCGCTCACCTCTGCTCCCTGAGCGCTCACCCAGCCTCACCGTTGACCCCCCACCCGCGCCCATCTGTCCGTCAACTTTAGACGATGGGACCCATTTTGGATCCCGAGGGTTCCCCTTTGCGCGCCTCCATTCCAATAATCACCTGAGGTCCAAATTGGGCTCTTCGAGAGGCGCTCGCTTAGGGACTATGCTGCCTTCATTCCCTTCTATTGGAGGCTGCGGTGGGGCGTTCCTGTCCTACCTGCTATAAATGCCTATTCCTCCCTCTTCTCGGTAGTCTTCCCAGATTTTCTTCTGGTCATTTTCAGTCGGCCTCAGTTCTGCTTCTCGTCTTGCTTACTGCTCGCTCCACTCTTTGTCGTGAACGATTTGCGATCTTCTATCTCCCTCTTCGTCTCGCCCTTTGGTCCTCTTTCCTCAGGAACAATCTCTCTGCTCAGTCCGACCTTATGGGGAGATCCCGGGAAGGTTTCTTTGGCCAAGCCCGAGAGAAGGGTTCGAGACGAGACAGAAGCGGCATCGACGGCGCCCAAGTCCACAAAGACCTGGAAGATGGAACGAAGAGACGATATAAGGATTCTTACCGCCTCTGGCTCGCGTATGTCCTGTGCCCCTGCAGCCTTGTCTTGTTCCCTCCTCCCCTTCCCCATTTCCGTCCTGCTCTGATCAGCGTCCGGCCCTGGCCGTAATCTAAGCTCGATCTTGAGCTTTGTGATGCGGGCTTCTAGATCGTGCATCGAGGCAGAGGTATTGAGGAGTTGGGGCACGGAGCTTTCGACGGCGGAGATGAAGGACGCTTGGGCCTGGCGCAGAGGTGGGATACCGTACCAATTTAGGGGATCTCGATTGGAGGGTGCAGATTTGGTTTTGGTGGAGGAAGGCGATGATGGCTTAGCTGTAGTCGGCAGAGCGTTTGGGAATAGAGAGAAGGTTAACTCATCGTTTTGAGGGACTGCGTTAGCGATTCTCTGTTTATTTGTGTCGGTCTCGTCGGAGCTGGACGTTTCTTGGGAATCCAGAGGAGCCTCGGTCTTTTGAATTGATATCCTGTAGCCTGGCCATGTATCTACTTTTGAATCTGAGGGCTCTAGGCTCTGCAATCTAACTGGAGTGCCGGCTTTCCAGTCTTCGGTCTCGTTCCAATTCTCAACCCTCTTGCTGTCTCTTGTGGAGTACACAATCCTCCTCTGCGCTTTCATCCGCTCATCGTAGCCCTCCTCGCCGTATCGCCTTCCGCTGCCCAGAGTGGGTGAAGTGTGATTCGCACGCGCGAGCGAAAAGAAGCCATCGCTGAACTGCTTTCACAGTTGTGTACGGAGGGTTGAAGGCGAAGCCATGGAAGGTGGTGTTTCAGGTGGAGTTGGGATTTTAGATTCAGCCATCGTGATCTGATTTTTGAGAGACACAAACGTTTAGTTACAGAGAGAATGCATTGGTTTAATTGTTGTTTAATGCGAGAGAGATGTTGCTACAGTATGGTTCGGTGATCTTGACCTCCGACGCCGATCAAAAAAAGTTCGCGCAACCTGCCCGAAAGCGTCATCGAAGCTTCTCCAGCCAGTCTGCAGGACTCAAGATCTAGAGTGGATCATTACGTTTCTACCTCCTTTCTGTATAACAATTGATATTCTCTATTAACTGGCCTTGAAGACTACCGCTGCTAGCGTCCACATTACAAGCTAGCCACTCGGATTTATCTTTGGACAATTGAAAAGCCGCAGCTCCAAATGGTTGACTAGGCGGCACTTTACTTCTTCAATTCGAGCGCCCCGATTTCCTCCATCATGGCTGCGACAGCCATCGCGGCTGCAAGAGACACGTCTGCCTTCTCAGTCCGATCATTATACAGGGCATTACTGCGGCAATCCTGCCAATTTGCGCATTATAACTTCAGGGAATATGCTAGGCGAAGAACAAAGGATGCTTTTCGTGAACATCAGCACGAAACCGACCAGCGAAGAATACAAGAGCTTGTCCAGAAAGGGTTGAAGGAGCTGCAGGTTATGAAGGTGGGTGTTGTCAATCGCCTTCCAGTTCGCAGACTCAAGACTGTCAACGAAGGATGTGCTGCTGCTTGCAAGTCTCAATAACCATAGCTAACTTGGACAGCGCCAAACCATTATATCACAGTTCTACCAACTCGATCGATTAGTGGTGGAAGGAGGGAAATCGGTTCGTCTCACACTCTTCTCTACTATGAAAAATGCAGGTTCTAATACTTATGACAGAACTAGAGCAGTGGAGATCGGCGGCTTCAAATGCTGAATCATCGAATCGGGAATTGGCAGCTGGCTTAGAAGCAGCTCGATTAAGTGCAAATGCTTTACAGCAGGAGACTAAACGGTTAAAAGAGACCTGTCGCCAGAATACCCGGGCTGCCAATTTCTTCCGCGCAAAAGCTATGCAGTCAGAGGCGATTATGAAGGAAATTTTCAGTGTCACGGAGGCAGCAAAAACGAAGATCCCTGTTATCTGCCCTGATTCATAGTTGCTATGGGCCAGAAATCATTACAAGGGATGAAGTTTGTAACTCTGATTATGATAGAGCAGGCCCATCCTGAGATATGTATAGCTTTCCACGGTGAATTGAAGTCATGGGATGGACTGAAGAGCCATGAGGACTCAGCGCCGCAGGGACCGAGGCTTCTACGTCGTCCGAGTTCCTCCCATTCCGCTATTTGCTCTTGACCATGGTCCCTTAACGCGACTTCTACACGAGGTGTTTCTTTGCTGCCTTTCCATCCGCGTCATACTTCTTCACGTTGAGATCATTTCCATCCTTTAAGTCCTTGGCGTCTGAGTTCGGCAGTGGCTCACTGACGAGCAAAATGCTGCAGTTGCGGGGAAATAGATAGCTTACACCAATACCAAAATCATCCTCTCCGGTTAACCACTTAGCTCTAAAGAACCAGAAATGGACTTTTTTCGGGCCAAAATGGGACACACTCTGAGCCTGAATGAGCACTCTCTGGAAACTAACAAGTCCTTTTGAGACCCTGCACAGCCATTCTGTAGGGCCCGAACAGGCACCCCCCAACCGACTGAGCATCGTCTAGGGCCTGAGTTGGTGCTCAATAGAAACTAATGGGCACCTCTTTGAGCTCTGACTAACATGCCTAGGGCTTGGATAGGCACCGCTGGGAGTTGAAGGCCCTCGTCTCATTGGACCCTGAAGGCGAGGGGGGTGGTTGACTCACCTCACCTCATAGATGGGAATCACTGCCCTGAGATCTCGAAGTGGACTCCGGTTTGGAGTACCAAAACGGCTCTTTAAAGGGACACATAGAAGCCTGCAAATGGAGCCCGAAAAAGTTCCAAAAGTATTCCTAGGAAAAAGATTCCTAGGAGAAAAAGGTTCCTAGGAGAAAAAGGTTCCTAGGAGAAAGATCCTAGGAGAAAAAGGTTGATAGGAGAAAGATCCTAGGAGTAAAAGGATCCTAGGAGGAAAAAGATCCTAGGAGAAAGATCCTAGAAGAAAAAGGTTCCCAGGAGAAAGATCCTAGGAGAAAGAAGTCCTGGGAGGAGTGTCCTGGGAGGAGTGTCCTAGGAGGAGCGTCCCGGGAAGAGCGTCCTAGGAGCGGCGTGCTCCTGGAAACAGTCTCCTAGGAAGACCAGGTGCTCCCTGGATGTGCTATTTTAGTGAGGGGCCCGGTTTTGGGACGTCTTGAAGACGGTCGCGTAAAGTTGACAGAATTCGTGAAAAACGCCAAACATGGACAAGGCATGACTGTCCAATAAACAGTAAGGTCCAGAAATGGGACTGAGCTCGACTGAGCAGAAGGTAAAGAGCCTGAGGTAGAGGTTGAGCAGGAGGGACCGCGCCCTGAGCAGTGGTGGTGCGGGCCCTGATCAAGCCTGAGCCAAAGTTGAGAGGAAGGAGGAGAGAAGAGAGAGGCCGGTGGGTGAAGGTGCTTATGTAAAGCGCCAAGTTGCGCTAACCCGAGCGGCCGGAGGGGGCGGTCAACATCACTTTCGACTTCAACTTGCCTCCCCAACTGAATCACATGAACCACTATTGCATCACACCGCTTTTTTTTTACTATGTGCAGTGAATGTCTTTAAGCTCATAGCTCCAGCCATGGTGCTACCTGGGGCATCATGCATGTAGGAAAAGCCGTCGAGGTTCCCGTCCCACCTTCAGCTCTATTGTTCGCCCGTTCCGCTTCTCTCTTGTGCATTCCTCTTAATCCCGTTGATTTCGTCGTACTTCCTCCGCACAGTCGAATATCCATATTTGTACGAACCACGGTCCGCCATATACTCGGTGACCTGCTTCCAAGGAATCTTCGGTTGCGCTCGGCGGCGTTCGGAAGCTCCTCTACTTGACCATCGCTGCTGAGTCTTGCGACGAGGCTTCGTAAAATGCTCCACAGCTGCGAAAAGCAAAGCCACCTTTTTGAGCGTGAGTGTCTACGTTGCTGCCAATTATGATAAAGGGAACTTACATCACGTTCGCCCCACTCTGGTCTTCTGACCCTTTCCTGCTTTGGCTTGGTCAGAGTCCGGTATCGTCCCCTCAAAGTCGACTCGGCTTCTTCAAAGCCACCTTGAGCTTTGATGTCTTTATAGGACATGCCTTGCTCTTTCCATTCGATTAGGAGAGCGTCCTTTGCATCCTTGCTTTGTGAGCTTTTCGAGGGAGTTCGAGGTAGGCTTTCGGCTGGTGAAGGGGCGTTAAATGCATCGACAAGGGCCGGGAGCGATGGCGCAATACTGTATGCATCTGCTTGGCCCGTGAAAGGGGGACGAGAGGCCTGTGGCGCCGTGGCAGATTCGGAACACATTTCCAGGTAATCAGGATCGGGATAGTTCATACTGGTAAGAAAAGGGTCAAACGATCGGTTTGGGAAGTAGTCTGGAGCATGTCCCCCATGATGGAACTGAGGTTGCATGTCTTGTCTGAGGGCAACTGCATTTGAGGCAACACCTGATGGACCTAGTGTGGTCGTATCACCGACACTGAAAAGACCGTTGAGGGAGTCGAAGTCGAAATCTCGCCATAGATATTCTGCTGACATGGACGGCGCAGCAAATTCGTTGCAGAATATGTCTTCGGCGGATGCGTCAGGACTTCTTTCCACATTCAAGGCTGCATCATAATTGTGGCCCCAGATCTGCTGGCTTTGACTTTCAAGACCGTACGCGGTACCCGGAGCCCGCTCGTCAGGTGGAGAGTTTTGTGCATTGGTCGGCACTGGAGTCAATAGCCCGAGTGGATTCGCGTTGTAACCAGCCTCACTCGCCTCCGGTACGCCAGTCTTCGATGATTCCCCGTGAAAGTCCACAGTCTCGGTTGGCTGCCAAACTGGCAAAGGTCGGAACAGCTGTTGCTGGCCTGTGAACTGAGAAGGTATCTGAGGAGTTGTGAACTGATACTGCAGATCATGACCAGCATTGAAGCGACCTTGACCTGGGCCGGAGCTACTATTTGTACCAAGAAAATGGTTCCCAAAAAAGGTACCAGGGCCTCCCAGCGGCCAGCCATAGCCATTTTGTTCAACTTGCGCCTGGGCCAAGGTTGATAGGTCAGGCTGCCTCTGGTGGCCAAGCATCCTTGGTGCTGATCTTTCGTTGAATTCCACACTTATCGGAGCATCCTGGTTCTGGACCAGATGCCTCTCCACATTCGAACCACAAACGTTGATCGCATGTTCTTCTTGAAGATATGGCGCATGATGCTGACAATTTTCGGTCTTCGAGGCCCCTGTTTGCCCTAGGGGGTTCATGACTCCTAGCCGGGAAATTGTCGCAGGTAGAGCTGTGACAGTTCTTTGATGACGGAAGCAGTCTGTGAAGGCTTTCAAACGTGACAAGATTTGGGTATTCGCACTCTTCAAGACACAATCCACCCGCTCTCGCAAGACAATTCTGAATCAAGAATCAAGAGACCGCCACTTGACAATATGGGCTGGAGTTAGCCGGGTGTATTGTTTTCGCTGAGTTCAGCTTGGGCGGATGTCAACAAGTGCTACGAGGTTGCGGCCGAGCTGTTGAGAGATCTTGGCAAGGCCCTTTGAAGACGATGCGTCACAAGATAGTGATACCTTGTAGCTGGGCAACCCTGATAGGCTCGAAGGGCATTGTCGGCTGCAAAATGTTTGGAGACTTTTGTTCTTCTAGGGCATTCCTAGACCAGAACCTCATTCGCTTATGTATTTGGGCATGGAGAATGTCCACACGCCCCCAACAAACACCAAACTTTCAGACCGATCTCACAGATCTGGTACGACAGCGAGGAGCACCACTGAAAGTCCGCAACGCTGGACGAGATCTCGCCAATAGCCTCATATCTTCGATTCGAATCTGATCAAACAGTGTGTATCGTTTGTGCTAGGGCCACTAAATAGAGACGACAAACCGTGTTAGAGACTAGAAAGGAAGCTATAAGTCCGAAAAGACTCTTGAAAAGCTGGAAGAATAGTGAGCGGGGCTTGGAAGCATTTTGTGTTGCAAGCGGCGCCACGGACTTAACTATGTGGAACGAAGCATGCTCTTGAAGTCTGTTCGGCGAAGCAAAATTCCAACCGGCACGCTGGGCCCTTCTCTGAGTCGCTCCGCCAGCCATCGGCACAGGCCGTGCGGATGAGGGAAACCCAAGTCTTTTCAATTAGGTGCAGCCTCATTGCGCCATTCACATTTCCGACCCGTCCTCCCTCCCGCGACGCAGTGGGTGCAGGTTCGTGCCAGTGTGTTGATTTCAGGACCCTAGCCAAGGAGTGAAGGTTCTGCTCCTTGCACCTGGCTTACGGCAACCTGCAGCACTGCCGAACGAATGAGAATGTTTGCTGCGTGAGCAACCACAAGGCATCGTGGGATATCAAATCTGAAGATTGCCTTGATGGAATCAACGGCTCGCGGATCCAAGACTTCATGGCAGCGCGTACCCACACATCCTCCTCAAGAACAGCCCCTTTCCCTTCCCGCGGACCCAAAGCTTCGGGAACAGAGCTGTGTCGTCCTACAACAGCCACATGAATTTTGGCTCCCATCCAGCATCCATATTCATCAGCTATTAATCCCGGCGTATCCTCACCTCGTTCCACTTTCGACAAACCGTTCATATTTGAAGGATTACCTGAGTGGAATAGATGACCGCTGAAGATCTCCCGATGATATTCCCACGCCTGCCCATTTCGAGACCTGCCAAATCCATCCATCCAAGCATGCAAATGATCTGTCAGCATTTTCAAGGTGAGAGCAGCTTCTCCGCTGCCGCAAATATTCAGGTTTGCCTCACAAGTGACAATATCGTTAGTGGAGAAGCACTGCTGTAGCAAAACGGATGCCCACAGCTTTGCCAGATCTACTGGAATCAGCCGCGGACGCCTTTCACCTCCGCACTTAGAAAACTCCCTATGGTCTCAGTCTGTTACGCAACGTCGCCTAATGCTTGCGGCACGAACCACGAAAAAATCATCTTGAGTTCACCATTAATCTGTGGAGTTTGTATGCGGAACATATGCTGGAAGGCTTCATTTTGCAAGCCGTTTCCCCACGTCGTACAAGCTGCAGCGGTTGTACGATTTTACCAGTCACATGGAAAAGCACTGGGAAGGTCTGTCGGTCTACTTGACAGGCTCGAATATCTTCGGATCAATGTGCCACCTTTCAATCAGCACCTTCCTGCCCGCCTCAATATCGAGCCTGTCGATCCTGCTCTGGATCCTTTCCCGACTGCTAACCAAGTTCTGGGCGACGTCTTTCCAAGCCAATTGCTTCTCTCCACCGAGTGTGAGTTTAGATTCCGCTTTGATAGGCAACAGACGACCGTCCTCCTTTCTGACTATCCCGTCAATGATCACTGTCTCGATGTCACGGATACTTGAGTGCCTGACAACTGCAGCAACCGGATCCTGCTCCGCTGCACAGGTCATACTCGGGCTACTAGCGTCAAATATCACAATGTCGGCCAGCTTCCCTTCGGCTAAGGAGCCAGTCTGGTCCATGTGAACGGCTCTTGCGCCCTGGACCGTTCCCAAATTGAAGACCTGCTCGGTAGTTCCCTTTAAGTTTGCTGGGAATTTGCCCGCATCAAGCAGCGGTTGATTTGTCGAGTGCCTAGCCAATTGTAAGGCAAGGCGCATTTGGCTTATAATGTCCGAACTGCAGATAGTGTGGCCTACCGAGATCGTGGTGTCAGCAATTTGCTAATTTGACCAGGTCTGGTTGTGGGGGTGTGCTAATTTGCTCACAGTCGATGCCCAAGGATGCCTGCATATCGTCACGGAAGCAGCCGATCTCGCCACAAGCCATCTGACACTCCGTATCTGGAGTGCTGGAAATGAAGATGTCATGCTTCTTCAAGAGTTTGGCTTCTTCTGCATCCAAGCCACTTGCGTGCGAGAACAAGATATCCGGGCCCAGGAGACCATAATCCCCAAGCATGTTTAGAAGTGAGGTTTGACCTACGGTCTCGTCAGCAAGTTTCGACGACTTCCTTCAATAGATTTCATACCAAAAACTGCATTCTTCACCAGGTGGGTAGTGATTAGCTTAATGCAGCTGCCGGACCTGCTCATACATTGGGACGACCATCTCTCTCGGCAGGAATAGCAGATCAAAGGCCCATCCGAGGTACACACGCCCATCTCCGAATGGCTGTTGTGTGGCAAGCTCTCCCAATTGCTCCATGAACCAGTCCGGAATGAGGTCTATGTCAGGAACAATTTCTGTTGTCCAGGACTTGAGGCGTGACATGAAATTGTAGCAGAAGAACGATCGGAGACCTGATGAAGCTGTCGCAGACAAGGCCTCGGTTGCATGGTTAGGCGAATACGTCATGTGAGCATGGTCGACCACAAAAGTCGTTCCGGCATCGATTGCTTCGAGGCAGCCACCGAGCTGGCCCCAGAATATGTCTTCAGGGGTGTAGCTAAAGCTTTGCAGGTTGCCTTTGGGCATATAGTCGAACAGCGTGTCATCAGAAAATCTACCCTTCAATTGCGTCTGCCAGACATGGTGGTGAGTGTCGATGAAGCCAGGGGAAACGATCTTGCCTGTACAATCGATTGTCTTGGTAGCCGAAGGGGCAGTAATGGAGGGAGCAATTTTCTTGATGATGTTCCCTTCAATGAGGACATCTGTGTTCCTTAATGGTGATACATGGTCATCCTTCTCGTGGAAAAGAACGGTACCGCCTTTCAAGAGAATGGATGATTGGGCCATGCCCAGCTAGATAGATAGCTTTTGCTGGAAGTGCAGATCTAGGTTCATAATATCCTCTATTCATCTATGCATGTAGGGCCAGAAAGTCTTCGGGAAATCCGGGACAACTTGGAGCCTAGATTACGGAATCATAGTCACAATAGCCCCTCTCCGAGGATGTGTGAATATGTCAGGTCATATGTCTGAAAGAACCACAGTGCGATGCTTAACAATATCTCCGTACATTAAATCCGGGCCTAGCACTTTGGGCCACCCGCAGGATCCACATCTCAGCACCATATCCAGGCAGGTATTCCCTAGATCATAGGATTAGGCCAGACATACTTGCGGATCGGCAAGGCGAACAAGGACCCTTTCTAGGCCTCACGCTCACGGCACCTGAATTACGTGGTTTCAAATTGGGAAGACAGCACTCGGGAAGAGTGAGAGCGGTTCAAAGGCCTTAAACAGTTTGTTCTCGACTAATCATGGTCGTGAAGGTGCATTTATATCGCCCTTCTTCCCCGTCGAGTGGGGGTGTTATCGACGGGGAAGAGGTGAGCATATTCGTCTCCCTTCAGCTTTGGGACGGAGTTGAATCGTTTGATGCAAATGTTGGTGTTATGGGCACTATTGGTAGAGACACTGTCATTCGCGCTCCGACTGAGCGGCGTTTGCAAGCACAATGGTGCGATTAATGCAGTAAGTTCGACATTAACATTGACCGCCGCTCTTCCGCATCATCCCACTTGCCTGCCAACCAACCTTTTCCTATTCAATTATCGTTAATTCGCCCGATGACTTCAAATCTTGACGCACGTATAGCGGCAGCACTAAGCGACCTAGCCAGCAATCCAAAGGTGAAATTTCGCGCCCTAAGGCCCTCGGTCGATCTACAACGCTTCCGAGACGAGCTCGAGCAGCTCTTACCAACCTCTCGTCGCGCTTTGCATTATGTCCCCGTTGGAACTGCCTTACGCTGCCACAACGCGGACAAACGCCGCGACTACAATGACAGCTGCATACGGGACAGGCGCGCTTGCAACCAAGTTTCAGATCTCGTTGACGATCAAGGAGCGGCCTCGGCCGGGGAAAGAGGCAAATTCGGGTGAGGATGACAAGGCGCGCAGATACCAATGGTCCAAAAGCACGGAGGGTTGAGGGGAACAGGGACAATATGTCTTGATTGCTTTCTTGACATCGATGAAGAGAGTTGGACAGGAAATGGTATTATGACTTGTGCATAATTAAAGCCACTATCTACTTCAAGTAAACCCGCTTTTCGCCCAAGGTATCCGTTCCAGTTCGATTACATTTCCGTTGGCCGTCACACGTCGTGCGGAGCTGCGGCTGCCCTGGCCAGATCCTCAGACCTTTCCCTTTCGTCGCGCAGTCGCTGCGTGTGTACCTTTCTCTTCTTATTGTATTCGTCCCACCAACGTCGATTCGCAGGTGTCTCGTGTGGAAATAGATTCCACATTTTCATACTCTCCATTTCGGGTTTCTTAAGGTTGAGCCAAACGTAGAGATCTTGACGTCGTTCAGTCCGCTTTTCCGGCGGCTCTTCCTGGCGATCCGCCCTACCTTCGGTCCTGAGATGTGCCATCGTGGGTGGCTGTACCTGGCCGTTGTGGTGAGCGCGAATAGTCGAAGGTCGTGTAAAGACTGATGGCCAAAATCCCTTCCATTCGCCTTGATTATCACTCCGCCGGTTAAGGGCTTGCATCTCTTCAGCTTCGCCGACCTCATCCTCATCCGGCACCCAGTCATCTTCGGCGGCGCTTTGGTAGTTTGTAGGTGTGGACTTCCAATCTTCATAGCGGACAGGATACTCTGAACAAGATGCTTTCAGGGTCGAGCCGATCCAGCAAGTTATTCCTTCGTCAGGGTCAGGTTCGGGAATTTGGTCTCGGCTTCCCTTTGATTTTCTGCCAATCGAGTTCATTCTTAACTTGCACCAGGATATAAAGTCCTGCCCGAGTGTGGAATCTTCACAGCCAAATTTGGCAACGATTAGAATGGTTGAGACGGCAAGTAAAACGACGGTGCATATCTGGGTAAGAAGAGCGGCCATGCCGATACTAACGATGTGGACCGCGAACGCCGCCCACCCTATCCATCGGAAGATGGTGTAATACAAAGGGTTGGGAGGTTTGGGATTTCCAGCGAAAATGGACGCTATCAAATTCTCGGGCGCTCTCATCGTGATGACTTTGGAATCATCCATCACGACAATCATTTTAGCCATCCGTTTTCGGCTTTTTGGAGGCTCCGGTGCCACGGGCTTCGTAGAGTTTACTGTCTGTACCTCCTGGTCGGGTTCACCCTGACTGCGAGCAGCATTAAATCTGTCAGTTGCCTCGTTGTATTCGTCAAGCCTCCTTTTATACTCATCCTCATCATTTTTGAAAGCTTCCTCAGCCGTTTTGTTGGCTTCCTCGATCGCCTTGTCAATTCCAGCGCGATTCTGCGACACAAGGACATATCGGACGAGTACGGAGAGGGACATAGCGCTAGCGTTCGCAAAGCCCCACCAGTCTCCAGAGAGCACGGTCAAGGCTATCAGCATCCCGTTCAATGGAAAACCTATGAGCACAAACCCAACCCAGAAACCCGCCTTCCTCGTCGGTCGTTTCTCCACCTTCCAGGAAACTTTGCTGTGCACTTGATGGAATTCTTGTGACTTCAGCCATCGAGAGAGCCAACCCGCCAATTCGGTCGTTTGGAAACCGCTAGATATGTTGTAGAGGTTGAAGCCTGGCGTTTTCTGTGTAAAGCGATTGCTAGCGATGACAAAGGCGCCCAGGAGCGGCAAAAAGTCGACATATCGGCTTTGAATAAGACGTCCTACACTGACATTGATTTCGTCTGCTCCAAGAAGGGTGACAAGACCGAGGGCGTCAATGTGGAGCTTGGTCCGATCAGCCCAAGCCGAGAGATTCCCCTTCCAGGGATACATATTGCCGGCCGCAAAAGTGGGTAACTGTCCGGGTCTGGGGACCCGGTGAGGCCGCCAGGCCTGTATAGTAGTGTGAAGAGCCTATAGTAACGCAGTCTAGGTGCTGGGTCTAGATATAGTACAGTATAGTACAGAATAGTTCTACAGTGGTCTATTGTAAGAGAGAAACTAATCTCCGCCCCGCTAGGCCAGAGATCTGGGGATTCTCTACTAATAAGGGAAGTTCAGCTGCACAGCCCCGCTGCAGTAGCGCCGTCTGCCCCACGGTGGTGCGCTGCACCTCCGCTGTTGGGGCGGGTGGTCTTGGCATTCATAACCAGCTCTCTGCACGAGACGGACACTCGACCGACAGGGTTTTCTTATGTGTATAAGTATTTGCTCGTCCCCAAGGTAGAATATATAGCAATAAGCAGTGCCTCCACAACGAGTATATGCATACCTGTCTGCTGCGCGCAACAGGGTTTATGGTTCGGTGGACGCCAACTAATCTGTCGAAACTTCTCCCGTACCGCCAATACCTCTTCGCAGCGCACGGGAACAGTCAAGTGCCGACGAAAGGAGACAGAGCGGGATTGCGATGATATGATTGAATGCCTGGGTTCAGCTGGAAAGAAAGTAAACACCCAAGCTCAGAGAGGGAGGATGAGTAAGGAAGCGAGGGCGGTGGACAGATGGGGACAGAGTCCTACATATACCGCAAGCTATGACCCGCAAGAGACTGAGAGAAGTTCATTTCGGTCTTAGAGGTCGAGGAGCCAAAATAGGTCCCTTGTGAGAGGATGGGGGAAGAGGGTGAAAAGCCTGTGCGTAGAGGCTCAAAGCTTGGCGCAAGGGTTTGGGGTGCGGTGGAAAGGACGCCCCCAGAGCCGCCGCTTTTCACAGGGTACATGTAGAGCTACATAAGGTAGATAACATAGATCCCACGTGATAACCGTTCCTATGACAGCAGATCAGTGGGGGAAGTGCCTACTCTATGAATGCCTTAGTCTTTCGAGGCAGGAGCCCATTGCCTCTGTTATTGTAATCCTGTGAAGGCCCTCCTCATCTTTTAGACCTCATCTCCTGAGTCTTTAAGTGGCTACATATCGTAGCACTTGAACTTCCTAACCCTCAATATGACTTCACCCGAGTCGAGCTCGACGCCAGTGATATGCTTAATTCCGCCTCGCTATGCTCTGCAGAACATACCCTTAACCGAATACCGTTATGTTGACCATCGTGTCGCCATAAAGCCGTAGATTTCTCTGTTGAGCTCTTTAGACCTCGTCGCCCATCGTCCTCTGTTCGACTACTCAATTTTGACCACGACTCAGTCCCGATTCATTAAACCGTCTCATCTCACAACATCCTTCCCTTTCCCGTAAATGGGTTGGGGCCCCCACCTCTGAGTACACGACCTTGTTCAACTCCTAAGCCATACAGCATGTCGTCCCTGCTGGCTTGGTGCTGCTCTTGCTGGTGGTATTGGTAGGAGTCCGTCGGATCCATGCTTAGGTGTTGTTTACCACCCTTTTGAGGAGCTTTGATCTCCAGCCCGGCGTTGATCGCGTTCATTCTCAACAATCTCATGCGTGCCTCACGAATGAACGCTTTGACCATATCTTGCGCATCGGTGTGTACATCTGCACGAACATTCGATTCTCTGGCAACCAAAACTCGAGCTTCGAGATCAATCTTTGCGTTTAGTATGCCCTTTTCGATCAGAGAAATTAATTCGTCTTCGATGGACTGCGGTTGCGTGGCAGAACCGTTTGACTGAGAGGCAGAACCGACATGGTGTGGCGTGGCGGTTGTTCCGAATGTGTGTGCCATGGCGTCGAGCGTGACACGGCTAAAAGGCGCAAAGTATTGTACGATGCTCTTGGTGCGAATTTTTCTGTAGATGCTAGGCACGTGAGTTTGAAGGTAGATGTCGAGGAGGTAATCAGCGCGATAAGCTTCCAGAATATCGAGACACTGGGCGTATTTGGAAGAGCAGAAGAACGAGATTGCCCGCCGGATATGAGGTTCGAGTTCCAAGAAATTTCGAAATGACGCATTCTCGAGAACCTTTGTTTGAAGTTCATGTCTGTCCATGGATGCTAGTGCGCAGAGACCACCATAGACGGCAATGTCATTCGAGCTCAGAACCTCGTTGTATGTGTCCGTGAGGGAGGGGTCGGTGGCTAAGAAGCTCGTTGCTGCCTCACGGTATTCGCCGGTGCACATCTGGTATAAGCCCATTGCAGCCTGAATCTTTGGTTGATTGCGCGCTGCATCATCGGTCTTCATCTGCAAATTGCGAATCTTGTGGACTTGTGATTGGACTGCGAGCCAGTTGCCTTGCTCTATGGCCACTTGTATGATGCGGAAGGAGGTTGAGGCAATGTGAGCTGGAGTCGTGCAGTAGTCCCGCATCCGACCGTACGCTTTTACTGCGTTATTGAGGTCTCCAATGCTGTAATAGTGGTTGCCAAGGTCTTCGTTGCCCATCTGAGTAGGTGAAGAGTGTCAGAGGATGTGAAAGCCCTATGGGCGAGAATGGTGACAAAGGAAATAACTCACTCGTATGCTCTCCTTAATGAGATTGTTCTTGTACCCCTTCAACTCGTGCTCTAGGCGAGTGGTTTCAGCTTTGTTCTGCTTGTCTTTCTTTTCTATCCAGGCTGAATCCGCTTGAAATTCAACCTCTGAACCTCTAGACGAGCGTCGGAGGAGTTGTAGGGCATCTTCATAGCTTTTTAGATCATTTCCCGACCGTGCCTCTGTTACTGCGGCTCTGAGGGCTTCGATGCGAAGGACTGGTGAGCATGCACCAATTAGATAGAGTCGACGGAATCTAGTCCTTCCTGCCACGACATGTCAGCCTTTGAAGCTGTGCCCTCCAGTGGATGATCGTGCTTGCGCTCACCATTGTAGTTGGCAATGTATATATCTAGGTCGAATTTTGGAGTCTCTATCAACAAGATTAGATCGTTAGCAATGTTGGATAGCAAACGGTGCAAGGAACGCCAACCATTTACAGTGATGGGTTCAGGCCGCTCGACCCCTTCAGCAGCTGTTTGGTCCATCCTGGAGATATTAGGTGTGAAGAGGGCGCCCCGCCTGTTTAGGGGAGAAGATGCGAAACACAGAGACGGAATTATCTGGCAAAGCTATTGGTATCAGGAACGCGGTCAAGCGACGAAAAATCTTTATGTGATCGATAGAATTTGTGGCGGGCCCAAAGCTATGATAGTGTGGGTGCTGCAGCGGAGGCACCATTGCGGAGCTTGCGGCGCGACGTGTTTTTGCCTGGCGGGAAACATCCCCACATCTACGCAGGCATCAACTACTTCACAGGCACGATCAAGAGAGCAGAGCAAAGAACCGGGTGTCCATCATTTTTGGTTATACAATCGTGCGCGCTGCGCTAGTATATTCACATAAGCGGTGACCTCGTCAAACACGCTCGGGTATCTCTTCCATGCCACTGACAGGCATTTTTGAATCCATGACCAAAACAAACCCATCCCAAGAGCCTTGACCAGTTCCTGACTCATCGGCATAACAATAGTAAAACATCGCTCGAACGCAGGCAGAAAATATTAAAAGAAAATCAAAGTGTCATACCCCTTACTTAAGAGACATGAGCTGATCGAGCTTGTCCTGGTCGAACCCACTGGACTCCTCTTGAGGCCACGGTCCCTTCTCCTCTGGAGTTGCATTGTGAAATGCTTCCGCCCTGTTTAAAGTTTCGACATCGAGATCGGTAACGTACGACTTTCCATCGGCGAGCTTCATACGGACTTCAAACTCGTTGTGCATCATCATGTCGTCCTTCCAGAGCCGTCGCTGGCCGTCGTACACACAAAGGACGCGTTTCTTCATCTGCATTTTCTCCGCTGACATACCCCAAGATGGTGGGTAGTGCTTTCTCTTCTTGCGGCCCCTGCCGACTAGGGGGACACCGCCTTTTGAGTATGTGAGCCCTTTGCGGCCGCCTCGGCCAGGCTTGGAGACGCAACTGCCAATGACGGCGCGGACACCTGTGGCTGCCTTGTTTGCTTTGCTGCCACTCTTGCCCGGGCGACCGATAGAAGATGGATCGTCCTCGTCCTCGTCGTCCTCGTCTTCCTCGTCTTCGAGGTCTTCGTCGACTATCATGGTTGACTCGTCGGCAGTGCCGAGCAGGTGGCGTTCCATCGTCTCCTTGACGTCATCATCGTTGGCAACAGTAGCCAAGTGTCGTTGATTGTGTGCCTCGCTAGGCTCTTCTTGCTGGACAACCCGCAAGACGCAGTCGTCGAGATGCTCGTAAAATTCTTGAGCGTTGGTGAAGGTGGCGGAACAGGTGGAGCATTTTCCCGTCGCATCTTCGCAGTAGCTGGTGAGCCTCTTTGTTGAGGCGGTAGGGCTTCGCTTCCGACTATTTGGAGCTGATTGCTCGACACCGTGCACCGAGGTGAGATGCCTCTTGAAGACATCGGCACGATTGAAGCTCTTCTCTGCCGCGGAACCGGATCCTGGACAGAAACCGCAGACCATTGTCCCTTTGTAATGTGTCAAAGTGTGCCTGTTTTTGTCGTACTTCCGGGCGAAGCCCTTCTGGTTGTATTCACAATTTAAGATTGGGCACTTCTCCGGGCGTTCAGGCTGATGTGTGAGCATGTGTGCTTTCAAGTCTTTGAACACTCTTCCGCACTCCGGATTCGGGCACCTTCCTTTCTGGTTGCCATCTTCATCGAGCTCTCCACTCCCAGATCGGGGGCTATCATGTGATTGGTTTGAGTGAAAGGAAGAGATAGACAATCTTCGGTCCAAGTAGCTAGGTTGTTGTGAGAATTGAGTGTATGGCATGGCGGGAAAGGAGCCGGGGCTAATGTGGGAGTTCTGGCATTGTGGATAGGGGTGATCGGGCAGTGACGGCACTGGTGACCCAGCCGAGGGCATGGCTTGGTACGAGGCGGAGTTGGAAGCATAGGGCGCGTTTTCGGCGTAGATGGTGGACGAATCGATCATCGATGTTCTCGGCGCTTGGATAAGTGATGGATCTGTTCAAGAGATACCTATTAGCGTAGCTCATCACCAACGGATGCGGTTTCAAAGCGGAAAAGGGTTTTGCAAGCAGATAAGAACAGTGGTAGGAAAAAGAATGCACGGAAAAAACACACAAGATGATTCAAGAGGAGGCACGAAGCTGCCACTGCTCTGAGCAAAGAAATGATTCAGAAATGGTCCGGTCTGATGGTGGCTGGGCGTGGATGCATGTGGCATGAAGGTTTGTCCAGGACGGAGGCCTAGGTGATCGGCGAGCAGGCTTATCGTAGCCGGAAGTGTGGTGGCGACTTTGGATGTTCTTGGGCAGGCAGAAGCGGGAGTAGTTGGAGACTTGAAAGGGTTGGTGGGCTTTAGTGATTGATTTTTTTCATCGTCAATCGAGGTAACTTGTGACGAAGCTAGGGGTCGGGGAGATTGGGTGGCCGAACTGCTGTTCGCTCGTTCCAGGATCGCATCGATGGTGAGAGGTTCGGGAGATGAGCTTAAAGCCAGAGATGATTTCAGAGGCACAGGGGATTGAGAAAACTGGCCAGGAAACGGACTGCCGGACCTCTTGCGAGTAGAAGAAATTTTGGCGCACTCACCCACAAAGTCACCCGAGAGCTTGTCGTGCGGTCCGAATGCCAGCTCCGGGTCCAGGTCAGTTCCGACGAAACCTTGGTAGTAGGCTTCCTGGTTGACGAGAGCGGAGCCAAGGCCAAGGCCTTCGTTGGAATTGACCCAAGATTCATGATGCGAGGAAGTGTGGGCGTGGCCAGAGTATGGCGAGCCTACAGCGGAGGAAGATGCACTGGGAATCGAGTGTCCCGACGCGGATGAGAGAGTCGACGGGGGAAGCTCCGAAGAGTGGTGTGATGCAGGTTTGAGGCTGCCGGTCAAAGAGGAGGATCGCTGCATGTCGGACTTGAAGCCTTCTGGAAGGGTGTCCATGTAAAAAGATGGATTTTCGTAGGTGGAGTACGGAAGAGGGGCAAAGCCGTGCACAGGTTCGAAGGCGCTGTAGGAGTTCATGCTGAAATCGGGGTAAGAGTCGTGGAAGCCCGAGTCGTAGCCAAACGGCTGAGTAAAGTGGCGTTGCTGGTGAGAATGCTCGATGGCAAGCATCTCAAGTGCTGGGCGATTGCATGAGCAAGACAATGGGTACCTCTGGACTTTCAGCACGGAGCAGATGTCTCACTGCCCGAAAGAGGTGGTACTGCGCAACGGCGCTGATCAGTACTCGAATTGGCTAAGAGTACAAGGTGGGTGGGGGAAAGGGCCGATCGGGAAAGAGATCGACGTAGAGAGAGCCGCAAAGGGAACAAGATGTGTTGTTGGCCAGAAGATCAAAGGCTCAGAGATCTGGCGACGCTTTCTGAGGAGAAGGAGGCGAAACGCGTTGATATGTGTCCTTGCGCACGCACGCTGCCCAGACAGGACTTGAGATGTACAGCCTGGCCGCCAGGGTCCACCGTTGCTCACCGAGCCCTATGGCGCGTGCTAATTTAGCTGCAGAAACCACGATAAAGCTTGCGGTGAATCACAAATCCTTCCCCAATACAGTCCCCTGGTACGGAGCCACTGTTTCGTAAATAACGTACCGTACCGCACTAATGTACACTTTTCTGCTTCAGTTGCCAGATCGGGCCTCGCAATGGAAATGATCGCGCGGAGGTGCCGGTACCACTTGCTCCTTGCTTTCTTGGCCCCCGCTGTGCTCCCTCACTTGGGCGCTCGATGCTAACAGATTGGGACAACATCGAACAAGGTTTCCGCGGTCTGGCCCCACTCCGTTCAACCTAATCTGTCCTCGCAGTGGAACGGAAATACAATATACCGGAGTACGCGAGGACTAATCAGCAAAAGAACTACAAGGGTCGGGGCGAGCGTTCTATGAGGGGCTGGCTCACTCAACCTTATCACACCAATCCGATCAGGTGCTCCCTCGAGCAGCCATGCATACCATCGCCGATGCCCGAAGACTCATTCCCGCACCAAGTACTGTTGAGTCGAAGCCACAAAGGAGTCACGGATCGATCAAGAAGCCACTGGAATGTGCCGCTTCCTTGGCGAGCAAAAAGGGGTGTGCGGTTGTGCATACTCCTTTGGAGATTCAGAGCACAAAGTTTGATCAAAAGCGATCGTTGCGTCAGGATGCTAGTCTCGCGTAACCATTCAAGAAATGAGCTGGCGGAGATCAACGAATTGAAAGAGTGTATGGCCAAAGCACCACTCAACATTCGGGAACCCAAGGAATTCAAACCCCTCACCAAAGTCCGATACCGTATGGTACTGCATATCTTTGCGATTGGCGCTAACGTATCAATACAGGAGGAAGTAGCAGACGCGGTCAAGAACGTGGTCGCACAGACCCAGACGCCTCTTTCCCGAGCCCTAACCGTTCGCTTGGTAGCAGCGCTAAAAGTTGTTGGCAAATCAGACGCGAGGCTGGGGTCGGATTCCACGAGGTGAGTGGCGGTGTGAAGGCTTTGGTTGGCCGTTCCACCCTAGCTCTGTCTGTGCGGCATCCACCCCATGCCGACGGGTGCTATTTATTCACCGCCGTCTAAGCCTCCCTGTGGCTCGTTCGACCAGTGACAAGTCGCCTCGGCCGAAACGACTGCGCCACACCACAGGGTGGCACCGATTTTTAGCCTCCCTATCCATGATGCAAGCTGCTCGTCATCGATACAACTGTTTCACCATGGCCAAGTAGAGTCAGGTAGCCACTGTTGTGTGCAAAAGCGCTAAGCATGTGCGGACGAGAGTCATCAGAACCACCGCGGTCATGATAGGGTTGTTCACAAGACCATACGCCCGCCAGCCTGTTCTTCTTAACGGACCCATGGCCCACGGCGTTACGAGTCTTCGCGCACGGCATTGAGCCAAAAGGTAAGGCAAAGGCAACACCCTCCCTACATGGCCCTGGTCGAATGTGATTCATTGGATTTGATGACTGTATCACTGGCAAGTTCCCCCTCAGGGAAATGCCACAGGAAGAGCATGTTGCCTGTGCGAACAGGAGCCAATGCAGTCACATTGTCCAGGGTCCTGCCATTCTGTGTCACCCACCAGATCCAGTGACCCAACCTGAGAACCAAAAGTAGGTTGCTCTGCGGTACGAACAAGCCAACGCCGTAGGGCTTACCATACATCTGCAACCCTCGCCCAGGATTGCGAAGCGGTAAGGCTGAGCTTTTCAAAGCGGGGGGGCCGGAAAGGATGAATATTAGTCCTTTTGAAACACTACACCCCTTGTTCTGCCAATTCATTGGTGCGTCCTCTTAGTTTGTGCTGCGTGCTTACTTTCCATTAATATTCGATCGTCAGTTCACTGCCACGTGCAATTTCTGCAACTTCCCCGGTAGCTGCCAAATGGAAAATCGAGTAGGTTGCATCATTCATTAGCGACAATTGCACGCATTGGCGACGACGTTGAACATGCCAACTAGAATGCAAATGCGGCAGTAGGGCCCACACTTCCCTTGGCGTCCCACACAGGCCAAAGGGCATCTGTAGCCGAACGGGTTCTAGAGCGGTGTGAATTAGCTTCTCTTGTCCGCACATTTTTTTGACTATCCACACAGGACTAGGCTGACATGTGTGAATTGGGACAAGCCTCTTAGTGATTGGCAGAGTGGCCTCAGCCCTATGGGCATGGACAGCGCAGACAATCTTCCTGAGAGCATTGACCGCTCGTCTCGGACTCGTTCTGCAAGGTCGCTACGTGGCGTTGCGCAACACTAAAGCATGTCCACAACCAGAGTCCTATCAGCAGCCCGCATGGCACGCCTCGTGCACGGCAACTTCCAAGACACCTCAAGCCTCAGTTGAGATTCAGTCGTAAGCGAACTTTAGCAAATGCTCATGGTCTTGGAGTGAAGAGCACTCACATTAGTCGCTGGGCATCGGTGACGAAGCTCCTTTCCTTTGGGTTCTATTCGATACTACTTTCGCGTAAAATAACTGCAAAATGAGGAATTCGTCAAATGATTGTGTCCTATCGTCCTTTGTGCGCATTGTGCCATGGCAAGTTGACAACCCGGTGCTGGTGGTCGCTTACTATCCCAACAGCACTAAACGAGTCCACCGAAATTCGCAAAACTTGAAGCCCCGCACACAAGAAACCCGCTCTAATCCGAAAAATGAAATGCAGAAGTTCCTAGGCCACGGCTCCCGTTCGTTAACATGTCATCCTTATTGGCCAAAACCAACCCTTAGGTAAAGGCATTTTTGGTCTTTGTGGCACATTCCGATGATTACATTCTAGAACGCACATCTAGACCATCCAACTACTTGATTCGAGTTTGTGATATTGCTCTCTTGGCTTGAGAGACGATTTCGCATCCGCCAGTGGCCGCAGTCATCCCATAGCCCGCAGGTTGAGCCTGTGCAATTCGGTGTCAGTGTGTCGTGCACCCCCCAAGCCGCTTGACCTACATGAGGCTCCCCCCAAAGAGAAATTTCAATGACTTGTAACTTTACACTCTTTGTTCGCGATACAACGGAACTTTCCGTTCAATGACCTTGGCGGACCGTTTTCCCCTCAAATGTTTCATGCGGAGCAAGTTTTGTTTTTTCGGGCGTGGCCAGATCGCCGATGGTCCTTGTCACTAGGGTGGTGTGATGCCGGCATTTAAGGGACGCCAACGAAGTTGTTCCCCGGAAGGAGCAGCCGCACAAAAGTATCCCCGTAAAAAGCCACCTTCGGCGACCTGGGGAGTGGAGCCCCTGCGAATCAGCTGCTCTGAGGCTTTGTACGACAGTACTCTAGACAGCGAAATAAAATGTGATGCATATCATTTTCCTGGTTCTGGACACTTCGGCTACAAATCAAGCAGGGTAAACCCATGTCTTTTCTTGATTTGCACAAAGCACTTTGTCCAAAACGTGACCATACAAGCTAAGAAGAATACCTAGAACATCCAAAACCGGGAACTGTAAGCAAAGCTACAGGCCCTAGAGCCAAGATGTTCGAATACGCCCAGAAGCAAAACATGTCTCAGTCAGTGAAAGCGTGCCAACAACTGAACGGTGCAATTCACGCACGAACGGAGAAACCTTCTCGCTACAGATGTTCATGTCGACCTCCGCTGAGAAGTCTTCTCTCCCTTCCGAGGGTCGAAGCGTAGTCCAGGTTCCCCAGTCTTCTTTGCTGTCTCCCGGGTCTGTATCTCCGATGTCTTCCGAGTCTGCTTCTCTGATACGTTCCCGGTCTGCTTCTTTACTACTTTGATTATCGGTTGCTTGAGCTTGGGTTGGCTTGTCTTTGGTTGGTTCGTTTTCGGTTGGTTCGCCTTCGGTTCGTCCGTCTTCAGTTGCAGGCCTCAGCCTCGAGAGATGCCTCCCGTCTAGAATGCTCATCCATGCAGCATCTAGTGCCCCTTTATTATCGTAGGGTTGTGAGCCAATCCATTTCGCCCAATGTAGCACAACTCGCATGGCCATTTCACGCGATACCTTGAACCACTCCCTGTGGTTGGTATAGCACCGGCTGCAAGCGTGGACCACGCGTCGTAGAGCGAGCTCCGCATGTGCCAATTGTTCCACACGGTACGCATAGGGAATTCGAACAGTGTATGCCACCAAGACAGCATCTGGATAGCATTGGGCGATACCTGATAAACGTCTCTCAGGGTGGTCGCGGCTGACCCCAATTTTGACCATGTCATCCAAAGAGGATGAGAGTATATAGACGTATTCTAGGTGGCAGTGCCGCTCGACAGGATGTCTGATCCTGTTTATGATATTCTGATTGATGTGCCTTCGAAGACCGATCCGATCCCGCGCAAGTGACAAGAAGTAGGCTATTTCATCCGCAGGTATCACAACGTCTGATCCTCTAGGAAAAATTGGTGCACCGCTGCCCGTGCACTCACAGAAGAAAGCAAGCTGAAAGAAGAGGTTGCCGACTTCGTGGAGACACTCGGCTAGAGTCGAGGCTGTAGGTAAGTGCGTCGCGTAATAGACCTGTACTTCACTGACACGGGCTTCCGATCTGCACAGTATGCGTAATTCGAATTTCTCGTCCACGGCAATGGTTCCTTTCGTACCGAATTGGCAACGAGTGGCCTGGCAGTTACACGTAAGTCTTGAAGCCACTCTTTCCCGTCCTTTAAGCAAATTCCATCCAGGCTTACGAATGTCGAAGCGGAGCTGGTAGAGGAAGGAGCTTTGATTGCGCCGGACGGAAGTCATTAATAGGGGAAGTAGGCGCGGAAGTGATTGAGGCCCTTAGGAACTGATAGTAGAGAGAAAGTAGTAGCTGAACAGATAACCGTACTATTGTGAAAGAGAATTAGAATTCTAATGATGAGACTCTTCTCTTCAGAGCTCAGAAGATATGAGTTAGAACTCTTGGAGCACAGCCACCCAGATGTCAATCTGCGCAGGTCAAAGCAACCGCAGACGGGGTCCCCTACCAGGTCGACAGTGTCTGAGCCGCGGTCATCGACGAGTTGACCTAGCAGAACATCGAAGACCAGAACGGGACCATTATCTTTCAAGCATGGACTCACCTGTGGCGCCTCGACGGACAACCTCACGGAAAGCTGATTAACCGCACGGCAAAAGATCAAGTGGTATTGTATATCATCGTCTGTGGTGACCTTGAGGCTCGGTCGCCCACCAAGAACGGGGCTGAGGCGCGTCAAAGTGGTTCCCAATCCTGCAAGAAGCCCAGAGGCCTTCCATTTTTTGCGAAAGTATTTCTTGTCCTCTAAGTATGGGAAAGGCAGCGCAAGAAAGTTGTACAGTGGCATGAGCCCGTATTCGTTTTATGCGATGAATGCAACGAGGTCAGCTGAGGAACTCAGGAGCTGCGGCGGCGGTAAAGGTGGGGGAGAGAGGGGGAAGATGGCACCCATTAGAAGAGGCTCTTCAGGCACTGATTAGGGACACTAGTGAGCCTGAGGAGCTTCGTAACTGAGCTCGTTGGGGCATTGGAGGGGCACGGAGCATGGGGGTGTGGGAAGCTTATTTCACTTCCCGCATTATGCTCTACGGAATTTGTTGTCGAAATTCTCACGCCCTGGCTTGAGGAAGATCAGGTAGCGTGAGATGTGTTTTACTCTCGGCTCGCCCGGACCCGAAGCAGTTCTGTGATGATTTGAATGGTAAGCTATGCGAAAGACGCCTGCCACAAACGACCAATTTGGTCTCAACCTGCGGATGCCTCAGACTCTCGCTGAGAACGGCGAAGCTCACTATGGTAGGCAATGGACGAATGCCCACCCGACAGTCAAATGAAAGAAGGGGACAAAGAGGCGGCCGCCGAAAGCTTAGCCTCATTTGCTGACGAGTCAGTCCTATGCCTGCGCCTTTGTTGAGGATGCCTTCGAGACCACACCGCGGCTGCATCCTTGAATATTCGAGGGGACGATGACAATCAGTCACGCCCATGCTCGATTTCTTTAGAAGACCAGCTAAAATTTGTCAACGTTGTCCAGGGTACCCATCAGTTGCTTCCTGGAAGTTGTCTTCGAATCCATGCCGGAGTGCTCTTTCGCTGGGTTCATCCATTTCTTTGGATCGTCTCGCAGAAGAGCCTGGAAGTGGGGACCTTGTGGAGTCTGGGTAAGAGGATTGGATCCGCGATCGCGTACACAGCCACAACCTACGGGATCGGACGCCGCTTGAAGACAGCGTACGTTTCGCCTCTCTACAGACCAGATAACTTATGTCCTATCCTCGCGGCGTTGAGTCGCAGCGTGCAGATCTTTCGATACATCTTGCAGAAATCCATGGTCCCGGTTGCTCCCTTCGATCGAAACTTCGAAATGGCAAGACATCGAGAACATCGGTTGGAGGTGGCTCAGGCCCGAGGTTCAGGCCATTGCAACAAACCAGCTGACATCGGACTCGTTATGGATATTTCGGTCCAATGCACAGAGGCCACCAAGGAGCACTGCCATAGCGGGCATGGGCAGTTGTGCCAAAGCAGCGGAATGCTTCTTAGGCTTGCTGCGTGGAAGGGGCAAGCAATTGACGGCTTCGCCAGACCCACATGAAGAAAACCAACACCAAGCAAAGCATTGCTTGCAAGTACATTGCTATTTGTTCTGCTGAGATGCACAACCAAGTACAACCAATCAAATATTTGCAACGAAACGAGGAGCGGACTTTACGCGTCGAAGAACTTCACAGCTCAGCGAGCTGAGGCCTAGCATTCTCCATGTTATATCGGAGGACTGGAAACGACCCAGTATTCATTGGTTCGACCTACTGGTTTTCCGGCCCTTCAGGCTTCCTGTATTCACATATTCCGGCGAGTGTGCTCATCTCGTGAAATGGCATCCGCGGAAGAACCCTACGCAGGACATACTCACGCTCACGAGGCGTAGTTTGCATAGAATGGGGTGTCATAACTGGGCAATAGGCTAAGGCGGTGAACAGTTGATTCACTCAAGGAGGCAAAATGTCCAAAGCGACTCGGACGCCAGCCAGTATTGATCAGCGTTTCGGAGAAAATTGGTTTCAGCACCGGACCGTGCGATCGATTAGGATTCCATAAGGATCTTTTACCGTTTGCGAGGAATCGATCCACCCAGTCTGAAGGCTTCTACAAAAGCACAGCAGCGAAGGACATCTGCATGTTCGATTTGAATGCGTGGAAATCGTCGCGCCCGCTTCCAAAGATCATTGAGGAAGCCTGTTGAAGTCTCAACGCATGCTGCAGCGGATTCAAGGTGACTGGCACCTCCCAAAGGGCCACTTGACAGCTCGGAAAGCATGAGGTCTCCCGCCGGCATTGATGGACTGCCGACAGATACATCACCTGAATCATATTTGATTACAAGGCGATCAAAGAATGACGGTAAATTTTGCGAAGCAAGTCGCTCAATGCCACTCTCATCAAAGATCTCGCCAAATTGCTCAAGCACACCGAAGAAGAGCCATTCTTGGATGACGCCGAGCACGATCTCCTCGCACTCATCTACGCCTTTGTCGCAGTCCAGCTCGTACGACAGAAAGTCGTCCTCTGCAAATCCCATGCTTCCCAGGAACACAACCCTGTACGCTCTAGCGTGATTTCAATATCTTCAGTGTCCCAGGCGCCAGGAATATGGTCCATGTTGTTTGATCTGTACGGGTTGAAGTCTGACGTTTGGGCCTAAGTCAACCGTCGACAGGACATCAGAAGCCAAACCCAGATCCAAGGTCGAGCTTCCAGTGCGGGTCGTCGGCAAGTTGCACCTATTGCAAAACACGGCAGTACAGGACTGCTGGGAATCGCTCCTCTACTCCCGAGACTATTGAGATTTATTGGCAGCCACTACTGGGATATACCTAGTAGTTGTTCGGTATCGGAACAGCTAAATGGGGCTTAGCAAAGGTGAAGTACGCGCGGAAACTTTTCCTCTACTAGTGCGTCGACCTCCCCTTTTCTTGTGATGAGTCCACACCGATGAAATGGGTAAGGCAATACATGATCGGAGCTATTGATACGTCGTTACGATTTCGATTATTGGGAGAAGCGCATTGTCAGAGCACACACTTTACTTGTGGAACGATAAGTGTTGGCGGGACTGTAACTAGTCTTGTGCCACGTGTACATTGGCGATCAGATTGAAGCCAATTTACATTGACGGTAGATAGCCTTGCGGAACCTTGTGCACCATGGTGGGCTCCTGTGAACTCTAAGGCGAGAAACCGAGCGTCCAAAAGGCAAGCAATCTTGAAACTAACGTTGCGGAACAACCCTGAGGCGTCGTTGCGAAGATCGAACGGCCTCTTGCCAATCCTTGATTCGAGAATATCTTTCAAAGTGGTTCCAGTTGACGACTGTGTGGAGGAGCCTGTATCTCAGAGAAGGTATAGTTCCACTACAAAAAGGGACTCTGGTTGGTGCGTAGATTATTTCCATGAGACAAATCTCTCCGTCGAAGCGCCGGGATTAACCACTCCAACGTCCAGAGGGATGGATGATTCATTTGCGGGAAATTGTTGAAGGATGGCGATCATTGAGACAAAGCTTGGCAGGCTTCCTCACATGCACCTCTCGGAAAGTTCCGTGCGTTGAATTGTTAAGATGCGTAACGAGCATGTCGGAGATCTTGTTCACCTACCATCTTGTGCTCTATCAAGTCGAAAGCTGGCATGGGAACACGTGTTGGCAGAGGAGCTTCCAGTTGCGTAGGCTTCTGTATATTTCCACATCTACAGTGCCAAGGCTTGTGAATAGAGAACTTCGTTCCCAACACCTAGGAAGGCTTTGCTTGCTGGAAGCTAGAGAGTAAATGGTCGCTAACACCCTGACTACATGTGTAGAGAGATGAAGGATGTGTTCGTATAAAAGAGCAGGTTCAGAGAGATGAGAATGTGAAGCATTGCAGGCATCTCAAATAACGAGAAGATCGAACCCATTGCCATGATTCCGCAGAAGACTCCAGACGCCGAGGCTACCTGAGAACCTTCCGAGCAGAGTCATCTGGAAATTGCCGCCGACCTAATTTGCCCACCCTTTGCTCATCTCAACCGCTTTGTTCCATCGGGCATACATATTCGCACTAGCCTCCTTGGTGATTGCGGGCGTGAAAGTGGTTCTACCCTCAACATTCACCGTCTTGAGCTCTTCCAAATTCTGCCACACTTCCACAGCAAGACCTGCAGCGATGGCCGCACCAAGAGCGGTAGTCTCGCGCATTTGAGGCCGCTGTACTGGGATGCCAATGAGGTTTGCTTGTGTCTACACTATGTTAGCGAGGATGGGCGGAATTTCGAGATTGGAGGCTACCCACCTGCATGGTAAGATCCGAGTTCGACATGCCTCCATCCACGGCAAGTTCTGTCAAAGTCCGGCCGCTGTCTTTTTGCATAGCTTCGAGGATAGCTTTCGTTTGGAAGCAAGTAGCTTCAAGCGTGGCTCTGGCGATATGGCCGCGCTTCGTGTACGCTGTAATTCCGACTGCAAAGCAAGTCAGTACATCTCCACACACTTGCCCATCTGGAAGGGTTCGACTCACAAATGGTTCCCCGAGCGTCGTCGATCCAATAAGGTGCGAAGAGGCCACTAAAGGCGGTCACAAACGTGCAACCTCCATTGTCTTCCACTGTTTCAGCAAGTTGGCTGATCTTATTCGAAGCGTCAATGAACCCGAAGTTGTCCACGAGGAACTTGACGCTTGAGCCAGCAACCGCAATGCTCCCTTCTAGTGCATACACTGGCTTCTCGTCGAAGAAATAAGCGACAGTGCTCAGGAGTCCGTGGGTCGAAATGACAGGGTTCTCGCCCACGTTGTACAGCAAGAAGGACCCTGTGCCATAAGTACTTTTCGCCATCCCAGGAGTGAAACCCTTTTGACCCACAAGAGCTGCCGATTGGTCTCCGAGGCATCCAGTAATGGGGACTCCTTGAAGGACTCCGGTGGTCAAAGTCCCATAAGCTTTAGGATCTGATGACCTCGTGATCTTTGGCAGATGGAGCTTCGCCGCATCAAGTCGGAAGAAATCCAACAGTCTCTCATCATATTCGAGAGTCTTTAAGTTCATGAACATCGTTCGGGACGCATTTGTCGGGTCCGAGACGAAAACATTCTTCTTGGGACCGCCGTTGAGCTTGTAGACGAGCCATGCATCGATCGTTCCGAAGGCGAGGATCCCTTTCTCGTACGCCGCTTTGACCTTTGGCTCATTTTCCAAGAGCCACAAAAGCTTACCGACGGAGGGGTACGTCGACAACGGCAGTCCGCAAATATCCTGGAGATGATCGGCGCCGAGGCGAGTCTTCAATTTCCGAACCAAGGCTTGCGTTCTCGTATCTGTCCATACAATGGCGTTGTACAATGGCTCGCCCGTTTCGTGGTTCCAGAGAACCGTCGTCTCTCTCTGGTTGGTTATGCCGACAGATTTGATGCTATCAACGGAGTGACCTTGTTCCACGAAGGCCGCTACCGCCCCATCAATGCATTTCTCGACCGAGGAGACGATCTCAAGAGGATCGTGTTCATGCCAGCTGAATGCCTATAAGCAAGTCGTTACTTTCTACTAGTGGTGTAATGGAGACATACCCGGGTTGAGGATAGATTTGCTTGAACTCGATCTGATGAGAAGTGACTGGCTCTCCGCTCCGATTGAAGATCAAGAACCTCGTACTTGTCGTTCCTTGATCAATCGAGCCAACAAAACTTTCTTGTGTGCTGCCCATCTTGTTCTACTTTGACTTGACGAAATTCAGGTTTTCAAAGGTGGTACTTGGTCATTTCAGTGCCCCCAGTGAGTAATCTCATACTTATACTTCCCCAGTTGGTGGCCAAGCACAACCTTTTTACCTCGTCGGTACCTTGCATGCCTAAGTTCGTCTATCACACGCACAATTGCAACACCGAGACGACAGCGGGGGAGAAGCCGCCCGAGATTGCATTTCACTTGGCCATTTCACAGATTCAGCAAGAGATACCGCTAAATGTCCGAAATGGCCTCCGAGCCAATTACTCTGCCAGCTTGAACGGCAAAAGCATGAGTAAGGAATGGTCCAGGCTCTTGTCATCGTAAACTGCAGCGGAACATGTGTTTTCGGCATGATTTGGCATGTACCAACTTTGCAATAGCTTCCGGGCGCCCCTTCTGGCAAGACGTCGAGCAATGTGGGCCAGACCAATCACAACAGGGGAACTGCCACCGCAGCTCTCTTTTGCCCCCCGAAGACCGAGCTTTTAGTCTGCATTGGCGACGCTCTAGAAGCCTTTATCGAATGTTCGTCGGTGTCAATACCCCGAACCCCGCCTTTTCCGTTGACTTGCATGTTCAGAAGAAGGTTTTTCTCCCATGATTCACAGCCAATACGAACTGGAGCATGGCGACGCAAGCAGGGCTATTCCTCGGCAGTAGCTCTCTTGTACAACTGCTTATGAGGGGTTCCCTGGGCTTGCGAGCTTGGCAAAACGGCTGAGTGTGCACACCTCGGGCTCGATCATGGCCTCCATGTCTTACCAAGACTGAGTCTGCACCCCACTTCCAGGCTATTTCCTCAGACATCCGTCTCCCTTGTTCGGCAAATTTCCCCACATCTACCTCAGCCGGCTCACCCGAACGGTTGAAACATGGTACGTTCGGACTACATTGTCCGTAGAATCAAGAAGAACAGGACCAGCGATTAATGCGACGCTGATGGATTATTGTTTTCCCGAAAGAAGTGGACGTTTTCCAGTAGATTTCTAACTAGAGGAGTGAAGCTCGGCTGATATTCGCCTCCGAATGTGGCCATAGACTAACATTCAATATCGTGTTATCCGTGGCAGACATAAATATTCCTCTTCCCCCTGAGCTTCAATACCTGGATACACACCAGAGGATACTCGATTTCCTTTATCTAGGTTACCGTCTTTGCACAAATCGTCCACCATGGCTAACAACGAGAAACATCTGACTGTCCCTAACCAAGCAGCTGCGAGACCTGCACAGCGAAGGCGGACTTCTGTCTACGGGCAGCTCGCCCACGCAGAACATGGACCACTTATCGACCACAAGATACCCCAGGAAGAAGCCGTGCAGGCGGAACCTGACCTCCTGTGGAGCCGCATCCGCCGCACATTGCGGGAGCCCTTTTCGGAATTCTTCGGCGTCTTCATCCTCATCCTCTTCGGCGACGGCGTTGTCGCCCAGGTCGTCTTGAGCAAAGGCACCAAAGGCTCCTACCAGTCCATCTCGTGGGGCTGGGGCCTCGGCGTGATGTTGGGAGTCTATACCGCCGGCATCTCGGGCGCCCATCTCAATCCGGCAGTCACATTCGCCAACTGCGTCTTCCGCAAATTTCCCTGGCGCAAGTTCCCCAAGTACCTCGTTGCGCAGACCCTAGGAGCCATGTGCGCTGCTGGAGTCGTCTACGCAAACTATAAATCCGCCATCGACCTCTTCGAAGGCGGACCTGATATCCGTACCGTTGGCTTGAACACATCCACAGCAGGCATCTTCTGCACGTACCCCGCCTCATTCATGACTCGTACTGGAATGTTCTTCTCCGAGTTCATCGCCAGCACAATCCTGATGTTCTGCATCTACGCCCTCAAGGACGACGGAAACCTCGGCGCCGGTAACTTGACCCCTCTCGGACTCTTCTTCGTCATCTTCGGTATCGGCGCATGCTTTGGCTGGGAGACTGGCTATGCCATCAACCTCGCCCGAGACTTTGGTCCTCGCCTGATGTCGTACTTCCTCGGATATGGTCATGGCGTGTGGAGCGCGGGTGGTTATTATTTCTGGGTAAGACACCTGCTGTCGTGTCTGCTTGTAACTGTACTGACAATCACCCTCCTAGATACCCATGGTTGCTCCCTTCTTCGGCTGCACTTTTGGCGGTTGGCTCTACGATATGTTCCTTTTCACAGGCGATAGCCCGATCAATACTCCATGGATGGGACTGAAGCGTCTACTCCATCCAACTCGCGCCGAGTGGTCAAACACTGCTGCCAACAATGTGGTGTGAGCGCTTAAATTGGACAAAAATCAACCGCAGGTAAAGTGGGAAGAGAAGATTGAAAGTGAGGTGGTATCAGCATCAAGGGAGTTCTGGAAAACGCCTCTAAGCTCGCCCGGTTTGGGTCTGGCCCATGGCGAGCACGCGAAGTTAGCTGTAGTGCAAAACTATAGTGTATTGATTTTGAACAGATCTGTTGGTTGCGGTGTTGGTGGTAGGGATCTTTACAAACCCCCTTCGTCGTCCGGGCCCAGGCTTCAGTACCCAGCCTCATACTCAGGCCGAGGCATCGCCACCTGTAGCCATTTCTCATAAAGACCCAGTTTCCTATTACAAACCCCCCTCTTTCACAAAGATCCTTCACTCGCTCCTTCCGCTCTTCCTCAGCAGTACTAGTAATAAGTACAACCCATACAGGATATTGAATTCACAGATGATGA